>ENA-UONT01000009-UONT01000009.1-human-gut-metagenome-genome-assembly--contig:-CS20-NODE-9-length-296649-cov-15.108141_pt1 | contig 296649 bp, 291 predicted proteins | sample MGYA00242459_ERZ724006 | MGnify/ENA metagenome assembly ERZ724006
CGACATTCATTTTAACCTTGACAGCGACATTTTTTATGATATAATGACAGAGCGGCTATGACATCTTTCGACATTTACACAGTTAAAGAATCGGACTCTAATTACTCCCACTCAATAGTTGCGGGGGGCTTTGTGGTAACATCATACACAACTCTGTTGATGCTCTTTACTTCGTTTACGATCCTTGCAGCGGCAGTCTCAAGAACCTCGTAAGGGATCTTAGCAAAGTCAGCAGTCATAAAGTCGGTAGTGGTAACAGCTCTCAGCGCAAGAGTGTAGTCGTATGTTCTACCGTCACCCATAACGCCTACGGAGCGCATATTGGTGAGCACTGCAAAATACTGATTTATGCTCTTGTCAAGACCTGCCTTGGCAATCTCCTCACGGAAGATAAAGTCAGCGTCCTGGAGAATAGAAAGCTTTTCATCAGTTATCTCGCCGATGATTCTGATAGCAAGACCGGGGCCGGGGAAGGGCTGACGGTCAACGAGAACATCGGAAAGACCAAGCTCACGGCCAAGAGCACGAACCTCGTCCTTGAAAAGAAGTCTGAGAGGCTCGATGATCTCCTTGAAATCAACATAATCAGGCAGTCCGCCTACGTTGTGGTGAGACTTGATAACGGCAGCATCGCCTGCGCCGCTTTCGATGATATCAGGATATATTGTGCCCTGAACGAGGAAATCCACCTTGCCGATCTTCTTTGCCTCAGCCTCGAATACTCGGATAAACTCCTCACCAATAAGCTTTCTCTTGGTCTCTGGGTCTGATACACCGTTCAGCTTTGCCATGAAGCGATCCTTGGCATTAACTCTTACAAAATTGATGCCCCAGCCTGCGAAAGCAGCCTCTACCTCGTCACCCTCATTCTTTCTCATAAAGCCGTGGTCAACGAAAATGCAGGTGAGCTTGTCCCCTACAGCCTTTGCAAGAAGAGCTGCTGCAACGGAGCTGTCAACGCCGCCTGAAAGTGCCAGAAGCACCTTGCCGTCGCCAACCTTTTCACGGATATCCTTTATAGCGGTCTGAGCATAGTTGCCCATGGTCCAGTCGCCTGTGCAGCCGCATACATTTTTAAGGAAGCTGTCGATCATCTTTACACCGTACTGAGTGTGGTTAACTTCGGGGTGGAACTGAACGGCATAAAGCTTCTTTTCCTTGTTTTCCATAGCGGCAACGGGACAGTTCTCAGTGTGAGCAACTGCTCTGAAGCCTGCGGGAAGCTCAGAAACATAGTCGGTATGGCTCATCCATGAAACAGCCTTTTCGGGCATACCGTCAACGCCGCCGAAAAGTACGCAGGACTTGTCATATTCAGTCTCGGTCTTGCCGTATTCAGAGGTTATGCAGGTAGATACCTTTCCGCCGAGAACGTGCGCCATGAGCTGGCAGCCGTAGCAGATACCGAGAACGGGAATGCCAAGGTCAAAGATCTCCTTTCCGATAGTGGGAGAGCTTTCAAGATAAACGCTGTTGGGACCGCCTGTGAAGATGATACCTACAGGATTCATCGTTTTGATCTGTTCGAGGGGAGTTTTATAGGATTTGACTTCGCAGTACACGCCGCACTCACGCACACGTCTGGCGATAAGCTGATTGTACTGACCGCCGAAGTCGAGAACAATTACCATCTGATGGGACATTGGCAATACCTCATTTCACAAATAATAGAAAATAGTTATCTATAATAATTATCTCATATATTTAACTTTTCTGCAAGCATCATTTTTATTAAAAAAGTTAACTTTTATCGCATAATACTATTTAATTTTACCAAATCGGTTATCTTATGCTGTCGGATATAAGGGAGCGCACCGAGTTTTTATAGATTATCCTGCCGCCCACAGGCATTCTGCCGATATTATAGGACGGATTTTCGATTTTTTTCAGGATAGTATCTACTGCCAGCGAGGACATCTGCTCCGTGTTTACTTCGATAGTGGTTATCTTAGGCTCGGACATATCCGAATACATTGAGTTATCAAAGCCAGTTACCGAAATATCCTGCGGCACACGATAGCCCTCACGGTTGAGCTGCTTTATAAGCTCATATGCCGTGCCGTCGCAGTTGCACACAAACGCTGTTGGCATATCCACAGGCAGACGGATCGGGACCATCAGTCCGTCCTCACCACGGTCATCAAGGACGTAATTTGAGCTTACGTGTATCCCGTGCTCCATAAGCGACTTCACATAACCTAAGTATCTGTCCTGAATGGAGCTGGTAGCTTTTACCGAGCCAACAAAAGCAAGCTTTCTGTGGCCTATGTTTATAAGATAGTTGGTAATATCGTAAGAAGCATAAAAGCTGTCGCTTATGATGCAGTCGATATCCTTTCTGTCGTCATAGAAATCCAGAAATACCACAGGAAAATTCTTTGAGGTTATCAGCTCGATATATGCCTTTGACATCTGACCCAGAATTATTGCTCCGTCTGTTCTGCCTGGGGTCAGCAGCTCGGGATATATGAGATTTTCCTCGTCGGAAGATGATATGGTATGAAAAAATGCGTATCGTCCCCTGCTCTGGAGCAGGGATGATATGTGCTTATAATATTTTAGATAAAAGGAGTCAGCGTCAATGAACCTTGTGGAAGCAAGCACGCAGATATTTCCCGTAAGCTCGCCCTGAACAGATTTACGGCGTGGGTTATATACATAGTTCAGTTCCTCGGCTGTGCGGCAGACCTTTGCACGCATAGCCTCGCTGACGCCGCTTTTTCCGCTTAGCGCTTTGGAGACCGCAACAACGCTTATCCCCAGCCTGTCGGCTATATCCTGCATCTTGACTTCCTTTTGCATTGCTGCCCCTCCTTTATAAGTTATGTATCAATTATACTATAATTCGTCCGAAAAATCAACCGTACAAATAAAAATCGCTCAGATATACACCTCAGGGAAACGGTGCATATCTGAGCCTATGTTCTAAGTTATTTATGTTAATGTTTGTCAGAGCTTATCAGCAGTTGCCGCCGAAGCAAGACTTGATGAAGTCCATGAAGCAGTTGATGTTTCCAAAGTTAAAACCGCACATTCTTGATTATCTCCTTTCATTTATTTCCGACGGGTCAGCGCTCTACCCTTTCGGATTGATTTAATTATAACATGAAAACGGAGTTTATTCAAGTTGTAAATGCAGGCAGAAAGCTATACAGAATATGGCAGTGAAAATATAAGAACCCGTCTTCACAAGCATATGCGCACGTCTTTTCGGCAAATTTTGCCGCAGACTGCGTTAAAAATCCTTGCCGGGCGAAAGCCCGCCTGCGGATTTTTGCCTACTCTGCAACAAAATTATGCTCGAAAATCCGCACACATTTCTTATGAAGACAGGTTCTAAAAATGCGGCAGCCTTTTCAAGACTGCCGCAAATATTATTATACTCTTACAATAGAGGGCTTGAGAACTCTGCCGTTTTTCAGGTTCTTGTAGCCGTAAAGAACAACTTCCTTGATAGGACCTTCAACAGTTGCCTTCTTCTTGTCAAAGAATGCAGCCTTGCGCTCTTCTCTGGTCATTATCTTGGTGTGCTGATCCTCATCAAATGCGTCACCGGGCTTGGTGTCAAGCAGTGCGTACAGAGGTGAAGGATAGCTGCTGTTGTGGAAATCCAGGAAGTAAGCGAATATCTCGTTGAGAGTTCCTACATCGGAGAAATCCTCTGCATTTATCTTCTGCTGAGTGTATTCCCAAAGAGCCTGGATATGACCCCACTGAGCGCCGCTGGAGAGGAAGCTTCTTACATTAAGATCCTCATTGAATACGTCCTTGAGGCCTTCCTTGGTAGCGGGAGTAAGGTTCTGGTACTTTTCAAATACCTGTGTAAGGTCGCCGAAAGTGAGGTTGTATGCGTCGATATCCTTTTTAAGCTCATTGACTTCGTTGGTCTTCTGAGTGATCTCTGCATTGCATTCAAGAATGCGGTTGGAAAGATCCTCGGCGTGATTCTTGAGGGACTCTGCATACTTGCCTATCTCGTCGATCTGAGTGTTCTTGGTATTGATAGCTTCGCTGTACTGCTCTGTTTTAGCTGCAAGCTCGCTGTTCTGGGAGCTGAGAGCTGTTATCTGCTCATTGAGGGAGCTGATGGTGTTATCTCTCTCGGCAAGAATATTTCTTGCGTTCTCCACTTCCTCAGCATATGCGTTTGCGGTTTCTGCATACTCGTTTATCTTCTGGCGGAGAATGAGCATACCCTGGAGCTGAGTGTTCATAGAAGTGATAGTGCTGTCCTTCTGAGTGATGGATTCATGTGCTTCTGCAAGCTTGGCTTCAGTATCCTTAAGCTTTGCAGCACTTGCTTCGATCTCGGATTTGTATGTATCAACTTCGCCGCTGAGCTTTTCGTACCTGCTCTTTTCGGCAGCCAGATCAGCTGTGAGAGCAGCTACCTTAGCATTAAGCTCTGCATTTTTCGCATCGGCATTGCTGTTAAGCTCAGCAATGGTCTTATCCTTGCTGCTGATCTCTGCTTTTGCCTTTTCGATATCAGCGGTAAAGTTTGTGATCTTGGCTTCAAGCTCAGATATCTTCTTTTCAAGCTCTGCGTTTTTGTTTTCAATTTCTGCCTTTGCGGATGCGGCATTCTTTTCAGCCTCAGCCAGCTGTGCGGCAGCCTCTTCATTTTCCTTTTTAAGGCGCTCGATCTCTGCGCTGTCATTCTGAGCCTTCTGCTTGTCAGCTTCGTTCTGAGCCTTGACAGTTTCAAACTCAGATGTAACGGCAGCAAGCTTTTCATTAAGTCTGCCGATCTCGGAATCCTTCTCGGAGCCTGTGGATTCGAGCTGTTTTCTCATATCATCGGCAGCGGAGCTGCTTGCTGTAAGCTGAGCCTTGAGAGAATTTTCGGAAGCGGTAAGCTCTGCAATGCGTTTGTCCTTTTCGCCTGCTTCATTCCTGAGAGAATCAACTTCATTGGTAAGTCTTGCGATCCTGTCGGATGCGATTTTAGCGCTGTCACTTTCGGAAGAGGTGAGCTTGGCGATATTTTCGGTAAGCTCTGCGATGCGCTTATCTTTATTTTCAGATTCAAGCTTAACGGCAGCCGATGTACCTGACAAATCATTAAATTCAGAAAGCAGACTGCTGTACTTTTCTTCTGCTTCCTTGGAGGACTTTGCAAGCTTTTCCTCCAGCTCTTTTACAAGATTTTCGTAGCGTTCGATTTCCGCTGCCACACCGTCATCACTTAAAAGCTTTAAAAATTGGCTCTTAATGTTGTCATCTCTGAGACTATCCAGCAGCATTTTCTGAAACTCTGCAAAATCCATCTGCACACAACCACCGTTCTGTATATTTATTTTATTACCAGGATAAATTACAATAATTTTCCTGATCCCACTTGATAATCATAACATATTTTCACTATTTTGTCAAATCCATTTTTGTAGAAAATGTGCAGATATTTTTGTAATATAATACATACTGTGAATAAAGTATAGCGATATAGCTATAAAAATTGCTCCCGAACATATGCACGGAAGCAATTTTGATTTGGTTATTCAGATGACGATACCTCGATACCGTCCTTCTTTGCGGATATCCTTATAGTCTTTACAGGCTTGCTTGCGCTTTCGACGATAATATCAGCTATCTTATCCTCGATCTCGGAGCGGATAACGCTTCTGATATCTCTTGCACCAAACTTCTTGCCGTATGCCTTTTCGGCAATGGCAGCCGGAACACGCTTGTCATATTTAAGCTCAATGCCCTTTTCTGACAGAGGATCCTTCATTTCGGTAAGCATAAGACCTGCTATTTCAGCGTAGCTTTCCTTTGAGAGAGGATCAAACACGACTATCTCGTCAACACGGCCCAGAAATTCGGGGCGCAGGAACTCGGACAGAGCCTTCATTGCCTTTTCACGGGAAATATCGCCCTCTGTCTTGTTAAAGCCCAGACCTGTTGTCTTGTCAGAGCTGCCTGCATTGGAGGTCATGCAGATTATGGTGTTCTCAAAGTTTATAGATCTGCCCTGAGCGTCCTTTACATGACCCTCGTCCAAAATCTGGAGCAGCAGGTTCATGATATCGGGGTGAGCCTTCTCAATCTCATCAAAAAGGATAACGGAATAAGGGTGCCTGCGAACCTTTTCGGTAAGCTCGCCTGCATCGTCATAGCCCACATATCCCGGAGGTGAACCGATAAGGCTGGAAACGGAGAATTTTTCCATATACTCGGTCATATCAAGGCGGATAAGCGTGTCAGTTCCGTTGAACAGTTCATCGTTGATAACCTTTACAAGCTCGGTCTTTCCTACACCTGTGGGGCCAACAAAAATGAATGAAGCGGGACGTCTGCGCTTTGTGAGCTGAACTCTTGAACGCTTTATAGCTTCGCATACAAGGTCAACGGCCTTATCCTGACCGATTATGCGCTTTTTCATCTCACTGTTAAGTGCGGCAAGCTTTTTGAACTCGGTCTCTTCAATCTTGTTTGCTGGGATACCTGTCCAGAGCTCGATTACTTTTGCAAGGTCTGAATCCTCAACATTGATATTTTCTATTTTCTTGTCCAGATCGTCAAGCTCGTTCTTCTCACGGATAAGGAGAGATTTCTTTTCGGCAAGCGCCTCAAAATCAGGCTCGTCGCCGTCCTCTATAGTCTTTATCTCTTTTTCCAGGTCAGATACCTTTTTCTTCATATCATGCTCGTTGGAAAGCTCAATGCTTCTGATGCTGCGGTTTGCGCAGGCTTCGTCCAGCAGATCGATAGCCTTGTCGGGAAGATATCTGTCGTTGATGTATCTTTCGGATAAAACAGCACACATTCTGAGCAGCTCATCGCTGATCTTTACCTTGTGGTGCTCCTCGTAATAGCCCTTTATGCCCTTGAGCACCTCAACTGTGTCCTCAATGGTAGGCTCATTGACAGTTACGGGCTGGAAACGTCTTTCAAGTGCGCTGTCCTTTTCGATAAATCTTCTGTATTCCTTAAAGGTAGTAGCGCCTATTACCTGCAGCTCCCCACGGCTGAGAGCAGGCTTCAGGATATTGGCGGTGTTCATGGTCGAGCCTTCGCTGTCCCCTGCGCCAACGATATTGTGTATCTCGTCGATGAAGAGGATAATGTTGCCTTCTGTCTTTATCTCGTTGATAAGGCCTTTTATTCTGCCCTCAAACTGACCTCTGAACTGAGTTCCCGCAACGAGAGCAGTCAGGTCAAGGAGAAATACTTCCTTGTTGGTCAGCTGGAAAGGTACCTCCCCTGCTGCTATCTTCTGAGCAAGACCCTCTGCAATGGCAGTTTTGCCGACGCCGGGTTCACCGATAAGGCAGGGATTGTTTTTCTGCCTGCGGCAGAGTATCTGAATGGTGCGGGCGATCTCTTTGTCTCTTCCGATTATCCTGTCAAGCTTGCCTTCCTTTGCACGGGCGGTAAGGTCGGTGCAGAAAGAGTTAAGGAACTTTCTTTTCTTGTCCTTGCTTCCCTTGCCGTCGCCTTTGCCCACGCTGTCGGGAATATCGGCATCAGCGCCCTGACCGGGAGCCTCCTCGGCGGTCATGTTCTGCTCGTCCGTGGGCTTTGCCGCATTGAACAGTGCATTGAAAAAGTTGGGCAAGGAGTTTGTTCCGCCCATCTTGAACATATCGGAATCAATATTATCTGAAAGATCAGTCATAGCGTCAGCGTATTCTTCCAGCTGATCGTCTGTTATACCCATCTGATCCATATATTCTTTTATCTGCGGGATGTTCATTTTTCTTGCGCATACAAGGCATAAGCCCTCGCTATGCTTTTCGCCGCCCTGCATGGACTGAATGAACACCACAGCCTCACGTTTTTTACATCTGCTGCAACGCATTACTGCAATTCCATCCTTTCTGTACGAATAAACGCACATTAAATTTTAAGCTCTGTCATCAAATCATATATCCTGCCGAAAACGAGAGTATGGGAGAAAATATCTTCATTCATATACTCTGTTCCGCCTGTCCATCGCACGGCGAGGACAATAAGCATACAGCACGCCGCAATAACGGCAGCACCTGCCGCTGCGCCTGCCACCGCTCCCAATATGGAGTCGCAGGCCTTTATAGGCTGTAATTTCCTTACAACAAGTACCGCTCTTACAATGAGATGAAGCACCAGACTGCACAGTGCAAACACCACAGCCCATATTATCATTCCCAGAAAGCGTATGCAGGCAGGTCTTACAACGATCTGCTCCAGATAATCCGCAATGCCATTATATTCCGCATTTTCGGATCTTATACCCCAAAGTTCGGTGAATATCGCTTCCACAGCGTTTTCATCGGACAGCATATCCCTTACGTAAGCCTTATCGACCTTTATCCCGAGAGGCATTCGGCTGTTAAGCTCATCGGCTATAACATCGCCGTACTTTTCGGTTATAGCTTTTATTTTATCACTAATTTGCGGATTAGTCAATAGTGTTCGCAGGTCTATGCCCAAATAATTATACAATTTGGGGATACTTTCGGAAATAAGCTTTCCTCCGTCATCAATGATATCCCCTGCAAACTGCTTCATAAACTCATTGTCGTCGAAGCTTTCTTCTATTATCTCGTCTGCCAGCTCATTTGCCTTGTCACGTATCTCGTTCTGAGCTTTGGTCTTAACGTCCTGCACAACCGTGTCGATGCGCTGCTGCACTTTGTCATGCAGATATCTGTCATACACATAGGTCGTTACCGACTGCGATGACAGAACAGACGCTATTGCAAAAGCGATAACAAAGCAAACACAGTTCAGAATTGTCCTGAGCACTCCCCTTTTATACCCCAGCCCTATACATACTATCATTATAAGCAGCAGGGCGATATCGTAAATATAAGCACTCATTAAAATTTATCATTCACGCATTTGATTTGCGTGGGTTCTCCTCTCCTGTGAGATTTTTGGCATTGCATCAGTCGGAATAATCTATCCTGTTTATAGTGTCGTAACCCATAAGGTAAATATATTTTCCGTTCCTGCACAAGTCATCATAAGTGTCCTCGAGGGCTATGCTGCCTGTGTTGAGACCGTTTGCTGTGTAAACATCTATTCCGTCTCCGCTTAAAATATATGCGCTGGAGCCGTCAACAAATACCTTTTCGGCATCATCGTCAAGAACAGTTGTTATGGGCGACGTGCAGTTGGAGCCGCTGAAGGTTATGAGAGCTGTGCGCCTCAGGTCGGAATTTTTGGTAAGCACGCCCGTTATCTCGCCGTTTGAGTCATAGTCCTCGATGGTGTAGTCGTAGGAATATTGAGAAACTATATTTCCTTCGGAGTCAAAGCCTGCGGACATGGTGTCGCCTATCATGATTATGCCGCCGTCGGAAGTGAACCTTGTATCCAGCGCAAGAGCTGGAATGCCGTCGCTGACCCACTTGGGGTCTGTGTCGGAAAAATCAAAGCGTATCATTTTTGAAACCAGCTGGCCGTTTTCTGCCGTGAGAACTGTTACGATGCAGCCTGCGCTGTTGTTGGTAAAGGTAACGTTGATAATACGGCTGTCATAGCTGTAGTATGTGAAAATAGGCTCGCCGTTTGCGTTGTAAATTTTCAGCATTGCCAGAAATTTATCCGACTTTGTTACCACAGCCGCATAGTCTGAGCTTGAAAGCTTTGCGATATAGATAATATCATCGGCAGTTTTTTCATAAATTGTCTTGTACTTGCTTTCAAGGCTGAAATCACGTCCGCCCTCGTCATAGATGAGAGCCTTGCTGCCTGATACGCACAGCAGAGGATTTGCATAGGTGTGCTGCCTTTCGTTCATCACCTTTCCGTCACTGCTGTAGATATGGAACTGTGAGTCATCTAGCACGGCAATGCAGTTGTCGATGCTCATAAGCTGGTAGCCCAGACCGCCCTCGACCTTTATGGGGAATTTTCCCTCTGCAAGCTCTGCGGAGGAGGCTTCGGGCTGAACTGTCTCGGGGATAGTGGTCAGCACGCCGTTAAGGTACGGGTACCACATATCCTTGGTGAATACCGCCACAAGTGCAGCACCGCAGATAAGCAGCACAATGAATATTTTAATGATGAGATTTCTTGTTTTCTTAGCCTGACGCTTTTTTCTCAGCTCCGAAATATCGGTGACTGCCATATTCCCTCTCCTTTCAGTAAAAGACCTTGTTAAGATATAAGCCGTATGGTTTTGCGGTGACGCCCGCCAGATTGCGGTCACGGCTTGCGATTATCCTGTCGATATCATCAGGCTTGAGTCTGCCCTCATTCACGTAGATAAGTGTGCCTACGATTATGCGCACCATATTGTAAAGAAAACCGTCTCCCCTGACGGTCACGGTAACGATTTCGCCATCACGTGATACATCGCATTTTGTCACCGTTCTTACGGAATTTTCCTTTATGCCCAGCGCTCCGCAGAAGCACAGAAAATCATGTGTGCCTACTATTCTCTCGGCAGCGGCGTTCATGATGTCTGTGTCCATGGGATAGGGATAATGAAAAGCCAGATCGTATAAAAATGGGTCACGTACTTTTCTGTTCAGTATCTTATAGATATATTCCTTGCCCGTGCAGGAATAGCGTGCATGAAAATCAGCGGGAGCTTCCTCACAGTCCAGCACTGAAATATCATCGGGAAGCAGGCTGTTCATTCCACGGATAATGTTTTCGCACGGGATAGAATGTTCTGTATTAAATGAGAAATAGTATTCATTCGCATGAACTCCCGTGTCTGTTCTGGAGCAGCCGTTTACCGATACAGGAGCAGCCGTGAGACGGGATAAAACGCTTTCTACCACATTCTGCACCGCAACGGAATTTTCCTGCCGCTGAAAACCGTGGTATGCTGTGCCTCTGTAGGCTATCTTTACCTTGATATTGCGTTTGTCAGCCATAAGCACCTCACAGAATGACCCTGCCCATATTTATGAGAAGCACTCCGCCGAGGAAAAGCATGGTCACAGACAGAGCCGCATAATCCTTTCCGCCCGATACCAGTGTTTTGAGCTTTGTTCTGCCCTCACCGCCGTTATAGCAGCGGCATTCCATAGCAAGAGCAAGCTCCTCCGCACGCCTGAATGACGATACAAAAAGCGGGATAAGTATAGGCACAAGAGCCTTTGCCCTCTGGATAACTGTTCCGCTGTCCATATCCGCTCCCCTTGCTTTCTGGGCGGAGATTATTTTGTCAGTCTCCTCAATAAGTGTGGGGATAAACCGCAGAGCTATTGTCATCATCATAGCAAGCTCATGGGTGGGAAATTTCAGCTTTGAAAGAGGCTTCAGTATCTGCTCGATAGCGTCTGTCAGCACAATGGGAGACGTGGTATAGGTGAGCAGTGAGGAGCCGCAGATAAGGGCTATGAGCCTTATTATCATGTATCCCGATGTGATAAGTCCGTTATCGGTTATCCTTATGCCGAATATCTTGAATACGGTAACGCCGTCAATAAAGAAGATATTCAGCACTGAGGTGAATATGATGATTGGGATAATAGGCTTCATGCTCTTTACAATAAGTTTGAGTGAGAGCTTTGAAGCTGCGAATGCAATAACAAAGAACAGCAGAGATAAAAACAGACCTGCAAAATTATCCGCCGTGAATATCATTACGATAAAGAGAGCGGTTATCAGTATCTTGAAGCGGGCATCAAGCTTGTGCACAAAGGAGTTCCCGGGAAAATACTGACCGATGGTAATGTCTTTAAGCATTGCCCTCACCTGCCTTTCCCTTTGCCGCAAGGTATTCGTTTATAGTTTTCATGGCAAATTCAATGGTGTAAACGTCGCCCCTTATGTCGATCCCTCTGCTTCTGAGCATAGAGAATACCTTCGTGATCTGGGGCACAGAAAGACCGATGGCTGCGATTTCGTCAGCCCGTGCAAATACCGCAGGGGGCGTGTCATAGCAGAATACTTCGCCCTTGTTCATAACAAGTATCTTCTGAGCAAATCTTGCCACGTCCTCCATGCTGTGGGAAACAAGCAGCACCGTGGAGCCTGTTTCCTCGTGATAATGCTTTATCTGACCCAGTATCATCTCACGGCCTCTCGGGTCAAGACCTGCCGTTGGCTCGTCCAGAATGAGCACCTTGGGTCGCATTGCCATAACGCCTGCAATGGCAACTCTTCTCTTCTGGCCGCCGGAAAGCTCAAAAGGAGACTTGTTCAGCAGGCTGTCATCAATGCCAACCAGCTTCGCAGTCTCTCTTACACGCTTGTCGATCTCGCCCTCGTCAAGCCCCATATTTGTAGGGCCGAAAGCGATATCCTTATAAACAGTTTCTTCAAATATCTGGTATTCGGGATACTGAAAAACCAGACCTACCTTAAAACGAACATCACGGAGCTTGATATCCTTGTCATGAATGTCAACTCCGTCAATGAATATTTTTCCCGAAGTGGGCTTTATCAGACCGTTAAGGTGCTGGATAAGGGTAGATTTACCCGAGCCTGTGTGGCCGATGATGCCCACAAGCTCTCCTTCTTCGATTTCAATATTAACATCTTTCACCGCAGTCTTTTCAAAGGGCGTCCCCTGACTGTAGGTGTAAGTGAGATTTTCGGTTCTAATTACAGACATCTGTTATCCTCCAGGCGGATACATTTCCTTGCGGATAATGTTCCTGATAAATTGGTCGGTTATGCGCCGACAGAGAGCTTTTTGCTAATCCGTGCAGCATTCACGATGCTGACCACGGGAAGAAGTGAAAGAAATATATAAAGTGCAGCCTTTTTCTTTGTTATGCTGCCGTTTTCAACCAGCTTTTTCACCTGTGCCGACATAAAAACAGCCGACATCACCTGAAATACTATAAGTGCTGTTCCGCTGACACCTGCCGCAAGTACCATGGGCAGAGACGACATTATGGTGTGAAAGCCCACGATCAATACCCACATTGGGAACAGAACAGCCATTACAATAAAGCCTATGCCGAATGTAAGGCAGCCGATAAGTATTGTGGCAGCAATGAGTTTAAGACTGCTTACAGCCGCAAAGCTGAATGCGCTCACCGCCGCTATGGCAGCAAAAACGGAAAATGCAGCGGTGCATACAGCGCCGAGGGCCGTTGATGTTTTTGACCACACAGACAGGCAGTGTATATCATCGTCAGGTGAGCCGAACATCTGCTGCTCCTTTGTTTTGCCGTTGTGAAGGGCAAGTCTTACGCAACCGATAACGGAGAGAACAGCGGGCAGTATGGAAAGGATACACATTCCCGCAAATGCAAGGATATCCTTGAACTTGCTCTCCCAGAAATATCCGTACTCGTCTATGGAGTCAAATATATCTATTTCGCTTTTCCATCTGAATGAGCAAATACAAAGAATAATTGTCAGGAGCATAGGCACTGCCAGATATATAACTCCAGTGCCCTCTGCCTGCCTGTTTATTTTTCCCGAACAGTCCATACAGAAAAATATTACCAGCGCTATGGTAACAATTAAAATTACTGCAAATCCCATAATTTTTCCCCCTTGCTCCTGTCTCAGTTATTGCGAAGTGATCTTATGCAGATGATGCAAAGTGCTATAAGAGCGATGATGTTTATTGCGGGGACAAGCATAAGGATAAGGAATATCACGCATTTAAGAAGCGAGAAAACACCTTTTCCCAGAAGCTTTATAAGCATTCCCAGTCCGCACAGAACGCAGATTATAGCCGCAATGCAGAAGAACAGCAGTACCCCTACGCCCGAAAGCATTGAAACTATTGTAACACCTGCAACTATAAGCAGGATAATACCTGTAAGAAGTGAAAGCAATACCATAAATCATTCCTCATTTCGATCAAATTTTGTCCGATGATCTCACTCATCAGTACAAATATAACATACTACTCTTAAATAACAGCAGTAACATTGATTAAAATGAGATTAAAACTTTCATTTATCTGTTTGCTGAAAGCAATGAATACAGGTAATCTGCGCACTCTTCCTCGTTGATGATGTGAGTATCGGCACCCTCAAAACCGCTGTGGTTCATCAGGTACATGAGCTGCGTCACCTGTGGAACGTCAAGTCCCACCTCTCTCAGCATATCCACATGAGAGAACACTTCGGAGGGCGTATCGTCAAGTATTATCTTGCCCTTGTCCATTACAACGACTCTTTCTGCCTGAGCAGCCTCGTCCATATAATGGGTTATGAGTATGATGGTTATACCGTTTTCACGGTTGAGCCTGCGAATGGTCTTCATGACCTCTCGTCTGCCCGCAGGGTCAAGCATTGCTGTAGGCTCGTCCAGAACGATGCAGTCGGGGCGCATTGCGATTATTCCCGCAATGGCGACACGCTGCTTCTGACCGCCGGAAAGCTGTGACGGCGAATGCTCACGGTATTCGTACATTCCCACGGCTTTAAGAGCCTCATCTACACGGACTCTCATTTCAGCGGGAGGAACGCCCATATTTTCAAGAGCAAAAGCCACGTCCTCCTCGACAACAGAAGCAACTATCTGATTGTCGGGGTTCTGGAAAACCATTCCGATGTGCTTTCTTATATCAAAAAGCTTGCTTTCGTCCGATGTGTCAAAGCCTGCCGCATACATTTTTCCTCCGCAGGGCAGAAGAATAGCGTTCATATGCTTTGCAAGGGTGGATTTTCCGCAGCCGTTGTGCCCCAGAATGACCGTAAAGCTTCCCTTTTTTATTTTAAGGTCAAGTCCGTCAAAAACGAGTATCTTATTTACCTGTGCCTGAGGCTCGTCATCGTCCGCAGGCTCGGAATAATAAAACGTTAGGTTTTCGGCAGAAATTATATCTTCCATAAAATATCCTTTCAAATATTTTCAGCTGTGAACATTGCGGTGGAGCCGCATGGCAGCGCATAGCTTCCCGTTTCCACAGGGAGACCTATCTCATCGGCGCTGACTTTGCCCTTGTATCTGCTGCCCACGGTTTCACCGATAATGTAAGCCATTACCGAGGGAGAAAGCCCCGTAGTGTAGCTGTTGAGCAGGAAGAACAGCGGGTCATCGCTGAGAACGCCCACGCACAGATCCACCAGATCGTAAACGCAGTCCTCCAGCTTCCAGACCTCCTGATTGGGGCCTCTGCCATAGGAGGGAGGGTCCATTATAACAGCGTCATAACGCCTGCCGCGCTTTATTTCACGGGCAACGAATTTTTCGCAGTCATCAACTATCCAGCGTATGGGACGGTCGGAAAGTCCTGATGAAGCGGCGTTGTCCCTTGCCCACTGCACCATTCCCTTTGATGCGTCCACATGGCAGACGGAAGCGCCGGCAGCAGCGCAGGCAAGAGTAGCTCCGCCTGTGTATGCAAAGAGGTTGAGCACATTAACTTCCCTGCCTGACGCTATCCTTTCGGATATCATCTTTGCCATAAAGTCCCAGTTGACAGCCTGCTCGGGAAAAAGTCCCGTATGCTTGAAGCCTGTGGGGCGGATATTAAATGTGAGCTTCTGACCTGTGATAAGGTCATAGCCTATCTGCCATGACTCGGGCAGCCTGCGGGTGAACGACCACTGACCGCCGCCCTTTTCGGAGCGGTGATAATGACCGTCAGCCTTATCCCAGACAGGTGTTTTCTTTGCGGTCTTCCATATGACCTGAGGGTCGGGGCGCACAAGCGAGACCTTTCCCCAGTATTCCAGCTTTTCAGAGCAGGTACAGTCAACAAGGCGGTAATCATGCCATCTGTCGGCGCATCTCAATTCAAATTCCTCCCATGGTCATATTTCGGGGCAGCATCTGCGGATAACATCGGCTATCTCTACTGCCATTTCATTTATTGTTTCAAAGAGCTTTCCCTCTATCATAACTCTGATAAGCGGCTCTGTTCCGCTTTCACGGACGAGTATCCTGCCGCTGCCGTCCAGCTCTTTCTCTTTATTTTCTATCATTTCCTCTATTTCGGAAATGTTTTTCCATGCTTCCTTCCATCTGGGGGATATCTTCACGTTTATCATTACCTGAGGATATCTCTCCATAAGCTCCGCAAGCTCGGAAAGTTTTTTGCCGCTGCGCTTCATGACCGAAAGCAGCTGTATCGCCGTAAGCTGACCGTCGCCGGTGGAGGCAAAGTCACGGAAAATAATGTGGCCCGACTGCTCGCCGCCAAGGGAATATCCCCCTGCAAGCATCTGTTCCAGTATGTATCTGTCGCCCACTTTGGTGGTTATCATCTTTATGCCGTTTTCCTTGGCAAAGAAGCTGAAGCCAATGTTTGTCATAACAGTGACCACGGCAGCATTGTCAGCCAGTCTGCCACGCTCGCTCATATCCTTTGCAAAAATGGCAATGAGCTTGTCGCCGTCAACAACAGTACCGTTCTCATCAACAGCAAGGCACCTGTCCGCATCGCCGTCAAACGCAATGCCCAGATCACAGCTGTTTGCCTTTACAAAGTTTGAAAGCTGCTCCAGATGAGTAGAGCCGCAGCTGTCGTTGATGTTTGTGCCGTCAGGCTCGCAGCTCAGCAGATATACCTTTGCGCCAAGCCCTGTAAACAGTTTTTCGGCAGTTGCGGAGGCAGAGCCGTTTGCGCAATCGACTGCTATCCTCATTCCCTCAAAACTCTTTTCGCCTGTGGCAAGAATATGGCGGATATAGCTTGTCACCGCTTCTCTGTCAACAGTGAGCCTGCCCACATTGCTGCCGCTTTTAAGCGACTGTGTGAGCTTTTCGGGAGTATCGAGCACCAGTGCTTCTATTTCTTCCTCGATATCGTCGGAGAGCTTGAAGCCTGTGCCCGAGAAAAGCTTTATCCCGTTAAATTCCATGCTGTTGTGCGAAGCGGATATCATCACTCCCCCATCGGCACGCATGGCTTTTACAAGGAACGCCACTGCGGGCGTGGGAACAACTCCCAGACTTATAACGTCCGCTCCCACTGAGAGGATACCTGCCGTAAGCGCAGCTTCCATAATGTCGGAGGAAATGCGTGTGTCCTTTCCGATAAGTATCCTTGCCCTGTGGCCTGCCTTTTTGCAGAGCACCGATGCCGCCGCTCTGCCTATCTGCATGGCAGTCTCACAGGTAAGCTCGGTCACAGCAACACCTCTGGCACCGTCGGTGCCGAATAATCTGCCCATTAAAGTATGATCTCTCCTCTTTATTCAAACATAGAAATCTGACCGCTTTTTTCAGCGGGAATATTGTAGCCCATATGCCTGTATGCAAGGGCTGTTGCGCATCTTCCCCGTGGTGTTCTTGAAATAAAGCCCAGCTGCATAAGATATGGTTCGCAGACATCTTCCAGCGTAACTGCCTCTTCACCTATAGCCGAGGCAAGGGTCTCAAGTCCCGCAGGGCCTCCGCTGTATCCCTTTATGAGCATATTTAGAAATCTCTTGTCAAGATTATCAAGTCCCAGTGAATCTATTTCCATACGGTCAAGGGCGATGGCAGCGATTTCGCCGTTTATCTTTCCGCCGCCGATCACTTCCGCAAAGTCACGGACACGCTTTAGCAGTCGGTTTGCGATACGTGGCGTTCCTCTGGAGCGCTTTGCTATCTCAAGAGCGCCGTCCTTATCACAGGCAATGCCGAGAATTACGGCAGAGCGCATTACGATATCGGTGAGCTGCTCATGGGAGTAAAGCTCCAGACGCTGGATTATACCAAATCTGTCTCTGAGAGGTGATGTGAGCTGACCTGCTCTTGTGGTAGCGCCCACAAGGGTGAACTTGTGCAGATCTACTCTAAGCGAACGTGCCGAGGGGCCTTTACCGATGATGATATCAAGGGCGAAATCCTCCATTGCAGGGTAAAGCACTTCTTCAATGGAGCGGGAAAGGCGGTGTATCTCATCAATGAAAAGCACATCGCCCTCACCGAGATTTGTGAGCAGTGCCGCCAGATCGCCCGGCTTTTCAATGGCAGGGCCTGAGGTTATGCGGATATTTACGCCCATTTCGTGGGCGATTATGGCAGAAAGTGTGGTTTTTCCAAGACCAGGAGGGCCGTAGAGAAGCACATGGTCAAGAGGCTCGTTTCTCTGCTTTGCAGCCTTGATATATACCGCAAGATTTTCCTTTACCTTTTCCTGACCTATATATTCGTTAAGAGTTTTGGGCCTCAGAGAATAATCAACGTCGTCCTCGTCGGAAGGCATCGCCTCTGGAGAGACCATTCGCTCTTCAAAATCAATATCGCTTTGTTCCAGCAAGTTTCAATCATTCCTTTCGGCTTACCTATTATCAGAATTTTGCAAGGCTCTTCAGTGCCTGACGGATCAACTCCTCCGCAGAGAGAGCGGGATCAAGCTTTGAAACGGCGCTTTCCGCCTCTGCCTGAGAGTAGCCCAGTACCAGCAGAGCGTCCAGAGCCTCCCCTGCTGCTCCGCCCGAGATTAGCACTCTGTTCACGGCTGCGGGAGCGGAGCTTTCCGCAAAGCTCATCTGTTCCTTAGATATCTTGTCTTTAAGCTCCAGAACTATTCTCTGAGCCATTTTGGGGCCAACGCCCTTAGTTTTTGTAAGAAGCTTGTGATTGCCAGTCGCTACAGCAAGAGCAAAGTTATTTGGGTCAATATCCGAAAGGATACTGAGCGAGACCTTGGGGCCAACGCCCGAAACTCCCAGCAGCAGCTTGAAACAGCCCAGCTCCTGCCTGTCATGAAAGCCGAAAAGCTCAATGTCGTCCTCACGGACATGGAGATAGGTATAAAGGGTTTCCTCGCTGCCTATATCTCCCATACGTGCAAGGGTGTTATAGGTGGTTCGGCAGCCGTAGCCAACACCGCCGCATTCTATTACCGCAAGACCTGCTTCCTTGTGAACGAGAGTTCCTCTTACGCTGTATATCATATTATCAATCCTTATTGTATCAGTTGAACTTTATAGCCGATGAGCAGTGACCGTGGCATATTGCCAGAGCCAATGCGTCGGCAGTATCATCGGGCTTAGGCACGGAAGCCAGCCCGAGGATCGAGCGTGTCATCTCCATGACCTGCTTCTTTTCAGCCCTGCCATAGCCTACAACAGACTGTTTTACCTGCAGAGGCGTGTACTCAAACACAGGCACGCCTCTTTCGGCAGCAGCGAGTATGATAACGCCTCTTGCCTGAGCAACATCAATGCCCGTTTTCTGGTTCGTGTTGAAGAAAAGCTTTTCGATACTCATGGCATCGGGCTTGAAGGTGTCAAGCACTGTTTCCATATCGTGATAGATATCCATGAGCCTCAGTGTGAAATCCGTGCCTGCTTCCGTAGTGATAGCGCCATAGCCCAACGGTCTGAACTTGTAGCCGTCATAATTCAGTATCCCATAGCCCACGATAGCATAGCCGGGGTCTATTCCCAGTATTTTCAACAGTACACTTCCTTCACAGCAAATCACTTCTTTTAATTATAACATAAACCGTTATATGTTGCAAGTTTTTTTGAAAATATTTTTCCGCAGTTCATTGTGATAAATACCTATTGTATCCGATGAAATTTGTTTAATCTGACTATCTGCAAGATAACGAAAAATGCTGACCGCCACGGCAAGGTAAGCGGTCTGCGATAAGAATATAAGCTATAAGCTATGATATCAGCTTCGTGGGTTATCAGCATCAACAGGTACCCACAGCCCTGAGCTGTTTTTTACCATGCCCGATCTGCGGCGGTCTATCTCTTCCATAAGCTTTTCGTTCATTTTCTTTTCAGCACTGTCCAGCATATCCGATACGGCAGTAAGCTCCTCATCGGAAAGAATATCTGCATTTATATGCTTTATTCTCGGCATAATTTTTCCTCCCCATTATGGTATAAGTTAATATAAACTATACCACATTTTTAGGCTTATTTCAATCGGTATCGAAAAAATTTTCGTAAGCTACTTTTCGTACTCATTTTTCAGCTTTTCAAGAGCTTTTTTTTCGATTCTCGAAACATATGAGCGGGATATATCCAGCTTTTCCGCCACTTCCCGCTGAGTAAGGGGCTTTTTGCCGTAAAGGCCATATCTGTAAAGGATTATCTCCCGCTCCCTGTCGTCAAGGCTGTTTTCCACAAAGCCGTACAGCTGGCGGGATTTTATCATGGTGTCTATCCTGTCAACCATGTTGTCGTCCTCGGCGATAATGTCCATCAGGCTCATGCTGTTGCCGTCCTTGTCAACGTCAACAGGCTCATCAAGGTAAACGTCACGTGCACTTTTCTTGGCACTTCTGAAGTACATCAGTATCTCATTGTCGATGCACTTAGCTGCATATGTGGCAAACCTGGTAGATTTGGAATTGTTGAAGGTGGATACCGCTTTTATAAGTCCTACAGTGCCGATGGAGATAAGCTCTTCCGTATCTGCGTTGGACGTGTAATATTTTTTCACCACATGAGCCACAAGCCTGAGATTATGCACGATAAGCTCAGAGCGGGCGGAAGTGTCCCCCTCTGCCATGCGGCGGAACGCCTCCGCCTCCTGCTGTGCAGACAACGGCTTTGGAAATACCGTGCCGCTTTCCATATGCAGTGCAAAGTACAGCATATTTTCCATGAGCCATGATATCAGTCCGCCGAACATAAAAAATCACCTCGGATATATTATTTAAAATAATATATTCAAGGTGAGATTTGTCCTATTCTGTTTTATTCGGCGGTATTGCTGCTGTTCTCTTCAGTAGCGTCGGAAGCAACTGCCTTTTTCTCGGAAAAGCGCTTCATAGCCTGCATTCCGAAAATAATAACTCCGCCGATAAGGAACGGTATGATGCGGAATGTACCGAAGGTCATGGGAGGCTGAGGGTCATCAAGAGTTGCGGGACCCATAATAACTGCGTATATGGAACCTATCATCAGACCGATTATAAGGTAAACCGTTGCTCCCCTGTGCTTTTCAAGGGCACGCTGGATTATCTTGATTATTGAGATAACGCCTGTGATGATTCCCAGACCGAAAGCAATAAGAAGAGGGAGTGCATGGAAATCCAGATGAAGCAGGTCTTTTATTCCTGTGATTATGGGAACATACAGACCGAAAATGAGCATCAGCGTGGAGCCTGAAATTCCCGGGAGGATCATTGCGCATATTGCGATAGCGCCTGCAATAAATATGTAGAGGTACATCAGCAGGCCGGGGTTATCGAGGTTAAGACTGTTGTCGGTGCCGCCTACGGGGTTAAAGTGGGTTATAGCTGCAACTATTGCTATGCCTATAAGCAGGAAGAATGACATACAAGCCCTGTCCTTCAGGCATTGCTTTTCTTCCATTATTACAAGAGGTATGGCAAAGATTATGAAGCCGATGAACAGAGATGATACGGTGTAAATATGGCTCTCAAACAGGCTTGACAGCATAACCACCGCCATAAGGAAGCCGATTATCCAGCCTATTCCCAGATTTATCAGATAGAAAAAGGCTTTCTTGCGTTCCTCCCATGAGCCTGTTATCAGGTTGCCGAGAGCATTTATGAAATTGTCGTAAAATCCCATGAGAAATGCCACCGTGCCGCCCGAAACTCCGGGAACGCTGTCGGCAAGGGACATACAAAAGCCGTGTATGGCTGTGATGAGCTTGTTCATTGTTGTGACCTATCCTTTCCACTTGCGTTTTATGTATATATTTTGTTGTCCGAATGACAGGTTTCAGTATAACACACTTTACATTTCTTTGCAATAGAATGCTCTGAAATTATATGAGATTTTTACGAAAATTTCTTGAAATTTTCGGGTAAGTATGTTATAATGAACTTAATCGAAAATATGCGCCCGTTCAGAGCGCCTTTGTCGGATAAAAATGAAGGAAGGTCATATTATGGGCAGTTACATAAAAACCTACATGAGATCGGTAGATAAAGCCCTTGAGGACGAAAGCACCGACTTTGCGGCACTGAAAAGAGAACATCTTGTACAGATAGAGTTTATCCAGCACGAGCGCCTTATCCACCTTATGGTGACGATAATGTGCTGTATCCTGTTGTTTATAGGAATGTGCGTATTTTTCCTTTCGCAGCTCACTGCGTTTATGGTCGTAAATGCACTGCTTCTTATACTTGATTTCAGTTACCTTATATATTACTTTTTCATTGAAAACAGCACCCAGCAGCTTTACAGGCAGTACAACAAGATCTGCGCAAAGCTTGAGCCTGATAACAAGACCGTTACCGAGCTTCTGACCGATAAGAAAATGACCTGAACTTAATTTAGATTGGAGGATCTGCCGTGAAAGTCACACCGGAGATCGTTCGTGAGATTATAGATAAAAAAGATATAATAGTGGAGTTCCAGCCGATATATTCTCTTAACACAAGAAAGTTTATCGGTCTTGAAGCTCTTTCAAGAGGTGTTTACAACGGCGAGATAGTTTCGCCGTTTTTCCTGTTCGATTATGCCAAAAAGGACGGCACCGCATTAAAGCTTGACAGAATATGCCGTGAAAAGGCGATGAAGGCTTTTTCAGCCGAGACATCAGCTCCGTCGCTGTTCATCAATTTCGAGACATCTGTTCTCAACGGCATAACTTCAGGCACGGGCGAGATAATGAAAACGGCTGCGGAAAACAATATTTCTCCCCAGAATATCGTTATCGAGCTTAACGAATCACAGGTAAAGGACTCCTACAACCTGATGATGTTCGTGGATTTTTACCGTTCAAAAGGCTTTCTTATTGCACTTGACAATGTGAGTGCAGGGCTTGACACCCTTAACCGCATAATGCTCATAAATCCCGATATCATCAAGATAGACAGGGCGATTGTCTCCCAGATAGATTCAAGCAAATATAATCAGGAGGTCTTCCGCTCCATCATCAACACCGCAAAGCAGATAGGCGCAATGACCGTTGCCGAGGGTGTTGAGACTGTAGATGAAGTCATCACCTGCATGATAATGGGCGTGGATTATTTTCAGGGCTTTTATTTCCAGAAGCCTGAGCAGTTCAACTATCTTTTCACCAACGAAGCAAGAATGAAAATAGAGGACGCTGCCCAGAAGCTTAACATCTCTACCAAGAAAAACCCCACCATTGTCAATATGAAGATCGAGAGCTACAAGCGCATCATCTACAATCTTGTGAACCGTCTTTCCTGCATGACAACGAACGATTATAACGCAGAGCTCAGAAATTACGTCAACGAGCATACCGAAATAGAATGTGCGTTCCTTATCAATAAAAAGGGCTTCCAGATAACCGACACAGTAATGTCCCCGGGTGTTGAGATACTGGAGGGTTATCACCCTGCAATAGTCGGCGTGAACCATGATATCAAGAATTATTTCTACGCTATAAAAGAGCAGATCGAAGACCCGTTTATTTCGGGCTGGTACATATCCAATGCAACAGGTAAGAGCTGTAAGACCATTTCCTCGAAATTCTACGATAAAAACGGCGAAATGATAGTTGCCTGCGTGGACTTGAAGAAGCAATAAAAATAAGAGCTTTCCGAAACAAAAACGGAAAGCTCTTTTCTTTTGCTGTGTCAGACTATTTTCAGTCCCAAAAGCTTTGCAAGCTCTATCGCCTGCTCGTAATTTACCTTTACATCTTTAAGGGCAGACAGCGAAAATCTTGCGCCGCTTATGCTGCTGCTTGAAAAATCACAGCCGCCTATGTCCGCTCCCCCGAAGTCGCAGCCGCTGAAAACATTGTTTTTCAAAGCAGTGCCCCTGAGCTTTGCATCGGCAAAGGAGCTTTCGTTGAGAGTACAGTCCTTTAGTGAGGATTTTTTGAATGTGCAGGCTCCGAAAGATGAGTAAGGCCCTGTGCAATCGGAAAAAACACAGCTTTCCAGCAGGCTTTCGGAAAATGAGCTGCCTGTGATTCGGCATTTATCGAAGCTGCACTGCTTAAAGGTGCAGTCATACATATGTATATTGGAAAGGTCGCAGCCCTTGAAGCTTACATTTTTGAAATAGACCTTTTCAAACTCACATTCTCTGAAACGGCAGCTGTTGAAATCCGATTCCTCGATATCAATTCCGTAAAGCTTTATCCCACGCACCATATCATCGGAAAAGGACTGCTTTTCAATATCGTCCTCATTTTCCTGTGCATTGAGCATAATTTCCTGTAGATCCATAGAACACTCCTGTAAAAATTCAGGCTGCCGAGGTCATCGGCAGCCTGCTTAATTATTCATCATCAAAATTTCCGGGAATATGCAGCTGTTTTACAGGAATTCTTTTAAGAGGTGAATAAGAAAACTTGGGACAGGAAGCGTCCCCGTTTACGAGGCCTCTTTTTTCACATAAAACCTTTCCGCCGTCCTTTGCTCTTGTGCCGAATGCGCAATACTGACATTGGGGCTGAATATCGTTGCCGAAGTATTTCTTCTTTGCCATATGAACATTCCTTTCCTGTGGATGGATTATCCTGCGGCAATGATGTTTTATGTAATGCCGCTGTTTATCATTATTCATTATATCACATTTTTTTGTTTTTGACTATAGTTTTTTGTGAGATTATTAAAATCGTCATAATCAACAAAAATATAGAAAGTATTGGTTGGTTATGACTAATAATGACAGCTTCTCTGCTGATGGAAACGTTTACAGCCACTGCTTCTGTGGGAAAATAATCGGGCATTATCAGCCTGCATATCAGAAAAGCTGCGGCGGAGCATGGTATTCTGCACAGGAGTGCTTTCATAGGCGAAAATCCCCTGCAAACGGACATTATCTGTAAATGAACACAAATGCCTCCGAAGCTGAGCATTGCCGCTGCCATGGGGATAGTTACTGTAACATCGCCGAATATCCTTGTAAGATTGCTTATTTCAAGGAATGACCGCACAAAGGGATATATCTGTGCAGGCGGATATTTTATTGCCCGTGAAAGCAGAGCGGAGACTGCTCCGAATGCTCCCGCCTTGCCCAGTATTCCCATTACCGCCGCCATAAAGATTATCATGCCGCATATTGTTGCCATGCTTTCCGCTCCCGCTCTCACGGATTCGGTGAACAGGCTTGCCGAGAATGTGACCTCTGCCTTTTCTTCCGACCGTGGAGGTATCTTTCGGGTAAAGGAGGTTAACAGAACTCCCAGCAGATTTGCCCCTGCCACGGCAAGAAAAATATATCCGCTCATGCCTGCAATATCGGGAGCGACGGCAACAGCCACGGCGGAGATATATGCAGGCCCCGGAGCGATGCAGAAACAGAGCATTTCTTCCGCCTGTTTTGGGGTTATCTTCCCTTCTGTTTCCATCTGGCTTATAAGCGAAGCGCCTATGGGATAGCCTGCGAACTGGCTTATGAGGAAGATTGGGAAAAACTCACCGGGCATTCGCAGTATATATCGTGATATCCATGAAAAGGGTCTGCCGATGAGCTTATATGTGTTTGTGGATATCATCAGCTTTGACAGAACGGTGAATGCGTAAAGTGACGGTATCATTACCGTAAGGCACAGCCCTGCGGCTGTCTTTGCCTCGGCAGCTGTTTCACGGCACGCCCATATCATTGCGGCTGCGCAGGCTGTTAGGGCGATCGCCTGCAAGCGACCTTTCAGATGTGTTTCTTTCATGTTATCCTCCCGTTTCGGGCATATGAAAGCCCGTCCATCAATATATATAATATGAAGCGGCGGATAATATTCCGATAATCTTTTATCTGAAAGGAACGGTAATACATATGGATCTGAAGCCATTCAACACGCAGATAACCGTATGCGGCAATTCTTATCTGGAGATAGAAAACTGCAGGCGGATAATGGAATATAACGATATTTATCTTAAAGTAAAGGCATCGTCGGGGCTGGTGGTGGAGATATGGGGCACAAATCTGCGGCTTTCCGACTATAATACAGACGGCATATCCGTCCGTGGCAGGATAGCTTCCATTGAGCTCCACGGCAATGAGGACGAGGTGGAGTAAAATGAATCTGTATGAAATAAGAAGCCGCACATATTTTGAGATATCCTCCGACAGCGACGATTACAACAAGTTCGTAAATGCCCTGCGATGCAGTCCCGTGCAGTTCTTCGGGCTGGAGATACGTAAAAATGTTATCAGCGGATATGTCCGCACCAAGGATATGAAGCGCCTTTGCAGTCTTGCAGAGGCGTACAGGCTCGATGTGACCCAAAGCCGTGAGCATGGTGCGGCGGTGGTCCTGAAAAAATATAAAAAGCGCTACGGTCTTGTGATAGGCTTTATGCTGTCTGTGGGGATAATAGCGTTCCTGAATGATAGGGTGATGATGATAGAGATAGGCGGAAACGAGACTATCTCCGACAGCAGGATAATATCGCTGCTTGAAGATACGGGCATAAGCATAGGCAGCAGGATATCCGACATTGACCTTCGCCAGGCGGAAAGGCGCATAAAGGGAATGGACAAGGACGTGGGCTGGATAGGTATTCGTCACACGGGAAGCAGGGTCGTGGTGGAGATATCCGAGCTTACCGAGCCGCCCGAAATGCAGAGCAAGAACACTCCCTGCAATATTGTGGCATCAAGGGACGCACAGATAAAAAATGTCCGCCTTTACAGCGGAATGCTGGTGCCGATGGTGGGCGATGGTGTAAAAAAGGGTGATATCATTGTAAGCGGAGTGGTAGATACAAAATACGGCAGAAGCTTTTATGTCCATTCTATCGGGGAGATAACAGGGATATACACCGAGAAAATGACCTTTTCCAAGCCGCTTGAATGTGAGGAATATGTGGGAGCGGGCACGGCAGAAAAGAAAGCCATATCTATTTTCGGGAAGCGCTTTGTTTATTCCTCCGAGGGCAGTGTTGACGGCGAATATGAGTACAATGAGGACGAAATTCCCCTGACACTTGGAAAAATAACCTTTCCCGTTTCAAGGGTGGATATGCACTATCATTTGCTGGAAAAAACGACTGTCACCCGAACTGAGGAGGAAGCCGAACAGCTTATTGGCGAGAGGATAGACAGGTACGAGAAAAACTTTATCACAGGAAATTCCGAGATAGTTCAGCGGGATATTGAAAAAAGCGTATCGAACGGCGTTGTGACCTTTTCCGTTACCTATACTCTCGAGGGTGAGATAGGCGTAGAAAAGCAGATATTTGCAAGATATGAGGACGCACAGGGACTTGAAAAGAAAACAGAAGAGAGTAAGTGAAAAGATCCTCTGGCCGGATATCAGTCAGAGGATCTCTTTTATTTGTGCAGGTCTGTTTTGTGCTGTTCTTCGTATTTGTGCTTGGTTGCAAGTCCGCCACGGATATGGCGCTCACGTTTGTTTGTTTCAAGTATCTCTTTCACTGCGGGAAACATTGACGGACTTATTTTCGGCAGCTTTTCTGTCAGGTCTTTGTGTACGGTCGTAACAAAAACGAAAATCGCTGCCTATTTTCAGCTCGTCCAAAAGATCAAAATAAACGTCTATTTTTCCGCTTTTATCCACAGTGATCTTGCTGATGATCTGCCTGAGTTGGGTGTTGGTCATTTTCTCAAATGTAGTTATTGCTTTCGCTGAGGAGAACATATTTTCGAGTTCTTTTTGAAGGCTGTCCCCTTTTGCCGCTCTGCCGTCAATGAGCCGAAGCTCGCTGCGGATATTTTCCGCTTCCTCGTTTATATCCTTTGCCTTTGTATTCAGCTCATCACGGGAAATAAGCTCGTCAACGTACATATCCATATACCTTTCACGCTTTTTTTCAAGCTTTCTCAGCCTTGATTTAAGCTCTGAGATTTTTTCGGCACTGCTGTCACTTTTGCCGCATATCTCATTGAATCGTGCGATAACAGTGCGTGTGAATTCTTCTCTGTTTGCGATTATCCGGGAAAAGTATGCCTGCAGGTCATGGGTAAGGTCGGCTTCGTTTATAATTGTGCGGTTGGGGCAGCTGCCTGTGCCGTTGGAGTTTCGTCCGCTGCATATCCATCGGACGCTGCCACGGTAAACAGAGCGCCTGAAAGAATATCCGCATTCACTGCATCGGATAAGTGTGCTGTAAAGGTGTTTGCTGCTTTGCCGCTCATGGGTCATGTTAAAGGCGGCGTTGCGCTTTTTTAGCAGCTCCCCTGCCTGTCGGAAATCCTCATCTGAGATGATCCGCAGTTCGGGGCGGGAGACGATTATCCAGTTGTCCTCGCTTTTTGCAATGCGCTCCCCTGTCAGGAAGTCCTTGACCTCCTCTTTGCCGTTGACTATTCTGCCTGTGTATATGGGGTTGGTGAGTATCCTGCACACAGCGTTCTGAGTCCATTTGCTGCTGCGTTTTGTTCTTATTCCTTTTTCATTAAGGGCGTTTGCGATTTTAAGCACTCCCATTCCTTTGCTGAGGTACATATCGTAAATATCATGTATCACAGCGGCTTCATGCGGATTGATATCCATATTGAAATAGTTCCCCGCTATTTTGTCATAGCCGAAAACGATGTTTGGAACACGTCCCTTTTGCGCATTGACCCGCTTGCCGAATTTTACTCGCTTGGAGGTGTTTGCGGACTCCTCCTGCGCAAGCGCCGCAAAAATGGTAAGCACAAATTCTGAATTGCCCAGCACCTTCTGATTTGATGTTAGGAACACGGTCTCGATATCAAGTTCTTTAAGGGTGCGTATGCTTTGCAGGAAATCCACGGTGTTGCGGGCAAAGCGTGAGATGTCCTTTACCACTACCATTTCAAAATGCCTTTGCCTTGCGTCCTGCATGAGCCTGAGAAATTCTCTGCGGTTCTTTATTTTTGTGCCCGATATGCCCTCGTCGGCATACAGCCGTACCATATTGTGACCGTTCTTTTCCGCAAATTCGGCAAAGAACTTTTTCTGGGTCTCAAGGCTGTTGAGCTGGTCTGATTTATCGGTGGATACACGGCAGTATGCGGCGATGTTCATTGCGTGGCTTCCTTTCATATTACATAGCTTTCGGTAATATGATAGCATACTTCATGGGAGAAAAACGGTGTTTGATAGCTGTTATGGGTAAAGTAATTTCACAGATATCTTTGCACAGTAAAAATACAGGTCAATATCCATTTCACAGCAGCTGAACTTGTAGCGGCGCTCCTGCCCCGGACCATAGTCATCAATAATAAGCCCGTGAAAAAAGCCGTTGAGGGTATCAAAGCTTATCCGACCGCTTACATCTGTTAACATCATTTTCAGCCAGTATTTCTTTTGCTCGTCCCGAATAACCATTTCAATATTATTGATATAGTCGTATTTGTCGGTATCATCAAATACGGTCTGATATTTAAATCCGTCAATGAAATTGAAAGTGTCCCATCGATGGCAGCTTTCGGGCAGCTTGCTCAGGAGTATGTCAATGCCTTCAATATCTTTCATTTGATCCATTACATATATTCCGTTCATGGCTTATCTTCCGTTCAGTTCTTGTCATCTTTAAGGCGTGATTTTACAGCGGCAATGACCGTCTGAAGCACCTTTATTCGGGCATATTTCTTGTCATTGGCTTCTATCACGTTCCACGGGGCATAGGCGGAAGATGTCTTTGCAAGCATTTCGTTGACGGCAGCTTCATACTGCTCCCACTTTTCCCTGTTGCGCCAGTCCTCATCGGTTATTTTCCACTGCTTTGCAGGGGTGTTCTGACGTTCTGTAAAGCGCCTGAGCTGCTCGTCCTTATCTATCTGGAGCCAGAATTTTACGATTATAAAACCGCTGTCGGAAAGCTCCTTTTCAAATCCGTTTATTTCATCGTAAGCCTGAGCGCAGCGTTCGGCGGGAGTAAAGCCCTCAAGCTTTTCAACCATAACTCTTCCGTACCATGTGCGGTCGAAAATGGCGATGTGACCTGTTTTGGGGATATTGTTCCAGAAGCGCCACAGGTAATGGTGAGCAAGCTCCGTTTTATCGGGAGCGGCAATGGGTATCGCCTCATAGCCTCTTGGGTCAAGGGCAGATGAGATGCGCTTGATGGCTCCGCCCTTTCCCGCAGCGTCCCAGCCCTCGAATGCGATTATCATGGGTATCTTTGCCTGATACAGCCTGCTGTGGAGCTTGGAAAGCTCTTTCTGGCATTTTTTCAGCTGTTCGGCATAAGCTTCGTCCGAAAGTGTTTTATTTTCAAGTGAAATATCGGCAAGCTTTGGCATTGGCAGCAGCTTGTATTGCTCATCGGCGGCAAAAGTTACCTTTGGAGAATCAAGGGCACTTGTTATCCGATTGGCAACGGTGCTGAACATCTGATATTTTGCAAAAGCCTTGTCGGTTGTGTCGATAACAGTCCAGTGCGCCTGCGGGGTATCGGTCCGGGTGAGCATATCGTCAAATGCCTTATAATATTCGTCATAAAGCTTGTGACGCTTTTTATCCCGCTCGGTCACTCTCCACTTGGTCTCGCTGCTTTCACGAAGCTTGTCAAAGCGGCGCTTCTGCTCCTCCTTGCTGATCTGCAGGAAGAATTTTATGATAAGATAACCGTCATTTCTCAGCTGACGTTCAAATTCGTTGACGGTCTTTACTCTGCGGGCGTATTCCTTATCGGAGATATCCTCTTCCATACATGCGACTGCAAGCTCCTGATACCAGCTTCTGTCCATGACTGCCATTTTGCCGTATTCGGGGATATTTGCCCAGAAGCGTTTCATCATAGGATAGCGCATCTGAGCGCTGTCAGCAGGCAGGGTGGAATAGACCTTGAAAAATCTGGGGTCAAGATGTTTTATAAGGTCGCCTATCAGACTTCCCTTTCCCGATGCGCTCCAGCCTTCAAAAATAATGATGACCGGGAGCTTGTTTTCTCGGATTTTCAGTTGAAGCTCCGCAAGCGTCTGCCTGAGATGAACGGTCTTTTCTTTAAGGTCGGAATTATCATTGGTGTTTGTTAATGCGTTTTCAAGCATATAAGCGTCCTCCTTTTTGTGCCGATGAACTTTAAAATATATTAACATATTCAGCCGTGATTATCAAGAGCTTTTTGGCGATATAGGCAAATTTTATCAAATCTCTTGGCAAATGGATTAGAATGGATTAGCCTGTGCTAATATATAAATGGCCCAAAACAAGTATGGTCATTTAATTGACAGAGGTGTAAAATACCTGTATCATGCTTTTATAGGCAGGATACGGAAAATAAGAACCCGTCTTCACAAGCATATGCGCACGTCTTTTCGGCAAATTTTGCCGCAGACTGCGTTAAAAATCCTTGCCGGGCGAAAGCCCGCCTGCGGATTTTTGCCTACTCTGCAACAAAATTATGCTCGAAAATCCGCACACATTTCTTATGAAGACAGGTTCTTAAAAACACGTTTGAAATTTTTCACAATTTAAAAGTTGATATTTCTCCGCGAATAAAAAATGAATTTGAAATTCAGCCTGTTCGTTGGGTAGTTGAACGAACATTTGGCTAGATGACTTGGTCCGGGCGTTTGTCAAAGGACTATGAAATTAGGACTTTTTACCAGGAAAATATTTGTATTATTTCCAATTTGCAAACCCTGTTGCGTCGATTTTAGCTTGTGAAGACAAGTTCTTAGTCATAACGTCCGTTATAGCTTCACGAATTTTGTTGATATCAAGTGGCTTTGTGATGTGGGCGTTCATTCCCACCTCAAAGCTGCGCTGAACATCGTCCTGAAAAGCGTTTGCGGTCATTGCGATAACGGGTATGGTCTGAGCGTCCGCACGGGTCATTGACCTTATTTTGCGGGCAGCGTCCAGTCCGTTCATTACGGGCATCATAACGTCCATGAAGATGATGTCAAATCCGCCGACCTCAGAAGCGGCGAACTTTTCCACAGCTTCTTTGCCGTTGGAGGCTTTTACAACTATCATGCCCTCACCCTCAAGAAGAAACTCGGCTATTTCCATGTTAAGCTCGTTATCTTCGACCAGGAGAGCCATTTTGCGGTGCATATCAACTGTGGGGCGGACAGTGCTGTCGGACTTTTCTCCGCTGACATCACGGTCAATTTTCAAAGGCACGGAGACAGAGAAGAAAGTCCCTTCATTGACCTTGCTTTGCAGGTCTATCTTTCCGCCCATACGTTCAACAAGCTCCTTGACGATGGAAAGTCCGAGACCTGAACCGAAGGAGCTGTTTTCGCTGCGCTCCTCCTGTGAAAAGGGCTCAAAGGCGTGCTTGATGAAATCCTCATTCATGCCGATGCCTGTGTCGGAGCAAACAAAGGTGTACATGAAGGTATCGCTGTCTATAGGCTCTTCTGTGGTATATACGGTTATGCTGCCGTTTTCACGGTTGTATTTAACGGCATTGTTTGTCATGTTGAGAAGTATCTGCTGGAGATGTACCGGGCTGCCGATAACATTCCTGTGGATTATGTTAATCTTGCTTTCATCAACATTAAAGGCAATGCAGTGTTCGGAGGCATTTATTTCAGCAACGGAATTGGATTTTTTCAGCATATCTATGATATCGAACCGCTTGTTTTCCAGTATTACCTTGCCCGATTCCAGCTTGTTCATATCAAGAACGTTGTTTACCAGCGACAGCAGATATCCCGAAGCCTCCCCTATCTTGCGGCGGCATTCTGCCTGCTTTTCCATATTTTCGGGGAAATGGTTTGCTATTTCAAGCATTCCACGAATGCCGTTTATGGGGGTTCGGATATCGTGGCTCATTCTTCGGAGAAAATCAGATTTTGCTATATCAGCACGCTTTACTTCCTGAAGTGTATTTACAAGCTTTTCTTCGTATTCAAGCTCCTTGGTCTTGCGGTCGTTTATGTCGCTTACAACATACAGCACTCTTGTTACTTTTCCATTTTCGTCCCTGCTCTGCACTATAAAATTAACAGAATACCATTTGCCGTTGAAGCCTTTCATTTCCGTATAAACGGAATTTTTATCGGCAAGGCGGTCTGCAAGGGTATCAAAATCAAGAAACTCTGCCATAACATCGTGATATTCTGGAGAGGCAAGCCGGTTTATGCCGATATCAGCCATTTCGGAAATATGTCCGCCACGTTCCACCATGCCGTATTTAACGCCATCGGTATTAACTCGGTCATATCTTTCGGCAGTGAGATCGACTACATATATTTGCAAAAAAAGCGTGCTTACGGCAGAGATAACTTCATTTTTCAGGTTTGCCGAGCTGAGAGCCGCTTCAAGGGCACGCTCTCCTTTTTCCTTATCTTCCATATATTTGGTTATGTCGGAGATTATACCCTGAAAAAAAGTTCTGCCGCCTGCGGCAATGAGTATTGTGGTATCGGATACCCAGTGATAACCGTCTTTTCCAAGGAGCCTGTATATCTGATCTGCATAGTTATCGGTCCCTTTTTCCCGTATCACCGTATTGCAGTATTTAAGTATGAGCTGGCGGTCATCGGGGTGAACAAGGTTCATGTATTTGTTGTCAAACCGTGTTCTGATATCCTCCTCAGTCCAGCCGAGAATATTAAGGAAACGGTCACTGACGTAAAGGAACGGGAAGCCCTTTTCACACGAGCAGCGGTAATATCCCCCCGGCAGATTTTTGAACATTGATTCGGACAGAAAATTCTGCTGTTCAAGCTCCTTCTGCCGCCTTACAAAATCCGTCATGTCATTGCATATGCTTACAATGGCGAGCCTGCCGTCATCGGTCCTGATGACCTTGCCCTTATCCACAGTCCAGAACCAGCTTCCGTCTTTGCGGAGCATACGGTAGGTGGTCTCATATGTCTGACCCTCGTAATAGCTGTCGGTAAGGTCTTTTTGCACCTGCGGCATATCGTCGGGGTGTATAGTGTTTGCCACCATTCCGCCGATACCCTCTGCCAGTGAAGCGGTATCGGGATAACCGAGCATTTTTGCCATTTTATCGTTTGCATAGTACAGCGGAAATCCGTCTTCACAGTACCCGCCGATTATCCCTGCGTTCTTTTCATGCAGGAATACATCTGTGATAGCCTTTTCATCATATTCAGACAAATGTCCGTTCATCTGCATTGTGAATACCTCCGATAAATAAAATTATAGCAAGGCATAAAATGACCTTGCTATAATACAACTGCATGATATTATAACATATAAAGATTAACAAATCATGCCAAGTGTGGAGAATTTCGCTTAATGTGCTTTAACGTACATGATCGAGGAAATTCAGCCTTTCAACAATACGCACCAGCTGTTCCGTCTGAGCGGTGAACTTTTCGCTGTTTGCTTTTATGGAACGGAATGCTTTGCCTTTGAACGGCAGGTCGTTTGTGCATACTGCAAGGTAAATATACTTATCTGTCACAGCTGCCGCTGCGGGATCCCCTGTTTCGGCGACAAGTGCGGAAAGACCGTTTGTGAGAGCAACAGGTACATTTTCTCCGATAGATGAAAATACGGATATACCGTTTTCACTGCGAAGCTTTTCACCGTTCCGATACAGCGCAGGAGCATTTGCAGTGTCACTGCACACTTTCACTCCCGCATACTGTGGTATCTGATGTTCGGTGCGCAGGATATAGCCTGAAAAGACCTTGTTATCAGATGTTACTTTTTCATATGAATTGATATCGGGGTTATATATTTCTTCCGTATCACGGTCTGTCAGCTCGATATTGCAGCGGACAAAGTGTATGCCCTTGACCGAGCCATCAATATACGCTCCGCCGTCAGCAGAAGTAAATCCGCTGAGGAGACTTGTACGTCTTATCTCAGGATCGTCAAAGCGCTTTGAGGCGGAGTATTCTTTCAGCTCAATGCGCTGCATAAGGATATCGGGCAGGATATCCTTACTTATATCGTCTGAGCCTGTTTTTTTCATTGCCTTTGTGACCGCAAAACATATGAAAAAGCCGATGACTGCCGCAATAAGTCCTGCCGTAAAGCCGTAGGAAGCTGCCATAGAAACAGCTGCTACGAGAGTTATTATTATAAGAAGCAATGTGACTGCTATACGGAGCAGTATTTTTCCTATCCGTTTTGCTTCCTGCCTGCTGTTATTATCCATAATGCACCTCTTAACCAAAAATATCGCCGGTTACCGTTTCAGAGCCGCCGCAATAAAGAGCGCCTGTGTTTATGTCAAGGTAAAAATCCACTGTGTCAAAATCGGGGTCATACATATCAATGGCTGTTATTTTTATTCCTGTATGCTTTGAGCCGCCTGCGTTAAAGGTGATAAGTTTTGCGTCCGCACTGAGGCAGTCCATATAAAATCCGTCTGCACCGCTGCAGTATTCATCAATGTAGTTTATTGCATTGGGGACTATCCTGTCACGCAGATATGCCGCCTTGCCCATATCATTTTCCCAGCTGTTTACCCAGAAAGGCACTTTTTCGCCGTGCATTGATGATTCGGTAAGGCAAAGGATAATATCGCCGTATTTGTCGTAGATATCACTGCAAAGCGAAGTATCGGTAAGCAGCTCGTATTCTTCTATCTTATCGCTGTCAGTTATTTTCCATACCGTGTCGGTGTAGATATCAGGCTCGCCCCAGCCTGTGCCGTAATCGTCATATTCGGGGAAATATATGTATGCTTCCTTTGCGGGCAGAGGTGAACCGCCTGCCATGGCGCTTATAACACGGTCGTCGGAGTAATTTGCCAGAATATATACAAGGGTGGTGATATAGCCGTAATCATAGTCGTATCCGCCTGTGTACATTTCGGCGGTGATTGCTGTAAGCTCTTCATCGCTGTATTTGTCGGCGATATATGCGGCAATAGAGTCCTCGTCATATTCGGTGAGTATCATGTCGATAGTTTCAGCCATTTTGCTGTTGTAGCCGTATTCTGCATCGTGGCTTGTGTCACCGTCGGTTATCCGATAGCGGTCAAGCTCCTTTGCTGAAGTCGTCTGAGTCGTAACAGGCTTTGTTTGCTGAGATGTGACCGCTTCTGTTTTTGCTTCTGTCGGAGCTGTGACGGCGGGTGTTGTGGTCTGAGAAGTTTCCTCGGAAATATCACGGACATAATCGGGCTTTTCGATTTCAAGGATATTGCATATCTCTTCCAGAACAGAGGGCACACCCTTGCCAAGGTCGGAATCCTTTTGTGGCTCGCACTTGTAGGCAAAATACATGGCAAACTCTGTGTCCATGGTCAGATTCTGGAGCATTGACTCTTCATCATAGTCAACATAGCCTATCCGCTTATAATAATCCTTTGCAAGCTTATCTACATCATAATTATTGTATCTTAGAATATCAAGAATATGGGCAACAAGCTCTTTCTGCTCTATGCAGTATATGGCTGAATCCGACTGAATGCTCTCGTCATATTCCTGTTCAAGGCTGTACCAGTATTCACCATCGGCAGAGGCATAGGTATAATCTGACTCAGGCTCATAGATAAGCACTTTGTTTGGATATGCAACAGCTTCTGTAACTGTGGTAACTGTAACGGAAGCTTCCTCGGGCGGGTCGGACATGGTGAGTTCTGTCTCCCTTGCTTCTTTTGCCAGCTGTTGGGCTTTGGTCTCTTCCCTGCTGTCCTCGGTGACAAATTCCACGCTGAACATGGGGAGAGTGGATTCGTATGCCTTTGCCACATTTGGAGCATCTATCTGCATAAGGGCTTTCATATCATTGCCCCTTGCTCCGTAGAAAAATCCGCTGTTTGAAAGCCAGCTCACATAGCTGTCGCCTATGCGGATATCATCGTCATCAGCGATAACGTCAAAGCAGGCAAAAAGATTTCTGCTCTCCTTTTTTGTGGTGAGGTATTCAAAGGTAACGGTCATTTCCATGCCGTTAAGACCGTCCTTATAGCGGATAACACCGTCATAGAAGGACGTTTGTGTGAACTGGAGGGGCATTGTGATGAGTGCACCGTATTCCTCAATGAAAACGGTCTGCATTTCGGTATTGCTTATCTCGGAGGCTGAGGAAATGATAGTGAAGCTTTCTTCAAATTCTTCATACACCCATGCGTACTCCTCGGGATAGCTAAGCACAGCGCACACGTTCTCGGTATCGGTAAGGTACATTACACCGTATCTTCCGCCGTTCATATCGCCGGCTTTTACTCGGTGTTCGCCGTCAATATAGCTTTCATCAAATCCATAGTTCTGCGCCCAGTCGCTGAGAGGGATACGGTCTGTATCGCCGAAAAGGGTTATTTCCGCATTTGTAACAGGGTCGGTGAAAAACACGTATTCATCGGTTTTATCCACCTGAGAGAATATTTCGGGATAAAGCAGGATAACGCCGTGTTTTTCGCTATAATATGCCGCTGTTTCTCTGCTGAATTTGTCGCTGTAGGCAGTGACCTTATCCTTGGAGTAGCCCTCGCCCGAGGCGGTGCTTTTCCAGATATCGTCACCCACAAAGCAGCATTTTATCAGTCCTTGGAGCTTGCCAAAGACATTGCAGTTTTTTTCGGGATATGTAAGCTCCGCTTCAACTATATATCTGCTGCCGAAGCCCGAATAATCGAATGTTATCCTGCCGTTTTCTTTGCTTTCCGAGGTGAACCAGTTTGCCCCGTATGCCAGAACCTGATTGTTTTCAGTGTTCTTTATAAAGCTTTCCACCTCTGACATGGAGGTATATTCATTGGGAGTGAGAGTTACTTTAAGGACTGCGCTGCTTTTCTCGTCACGGAAGATATATCCGCTGCCTATATCGGAAAATGCTGTAAGCTGTGCGGGATAATAAAGCAGGCAGTTTGCTTCTTCGATGTAAAAGGAAGAGCTGTCAGTGCGGTATTCGATTTTATTGGCATCTTCCGAATAGGGCGTGCTGTCAGTTACAAGAACAGCTGCTGCGGAAGCTGTGTATTCGGCTCCTGCATTATTGGGCGATGTGTTCACCTTGGCTGATACCATAGTGTCCCCTGCGGATATATAAACCGTTTCTGGCTTGCCCTCAGCATCTATTACAGCCGACCATTCACGTCCGCCGCTTTCGCCGTGCAGGACTGAGCCGCTTATCACGGAATTGTCGGACAAAGCCGCTGTATTATCAGCCGATGAGGCTTCTTCAAGAGCGCTTTCCATATCATCTGCTGATATTTTTTCAAAGGTGAGGGATATTTCGCCGTCATCATATGTATAGGTGTTGTCGCCGTTATCGGTCATATCCTCCACAGCTGCGACAAACTGGGAATGTGAGCTGACGGCATTTGGGTCGGGGTCATCGTAAGGATCGTCCGCCCTGAAAGCCATTATAAATACAAGTATGATGTAGGTAAACATAAGTGCGAATACTATGGAAAAAAGTGTGATGCCAAGTATTTTTACAGGCTTTTTCTTTATTTTAAGAGCCGATAAAATTATTCCTGCCGCTGATAACGGCATAAGAAGCAGTGCGAGCCAGAAAGGCATATGTTATCCCCCTTTCAACCGGTTACGCTGTTGTTTGCGTAGTAATTGACTTCATACAGGCGGTTGATTTTTCCGTCATCGCCTACAGTCCATGTGAATTTTGAGTCAGTGCCTATCTTTCCGTCCTTAAAGCCCTTTTTAAGTTCACTTGCGCTGAAATACTGCTCGGGAGACCATGCTCCCACACGTTCAGGGTCCTGAAATTCCGCATATACATCATCGGAAACAGGCAGCCAGAAGCCTTCGTCCCCGCTGTCTGACCAGTCCTCCCCTGCTTTGATCGCCCCGTTTTTTACATCGTAAAGATAGAGAACATCTGCCGAAATGTCAGATGGGTCTGTCATATCATCACTGCCCGAACAGCCCGCCAGCATAAGACAGGCCATAGTGCAGAAAAGCATTTTTTTAATATTCATAAAATACCCCTTTCAGTATATCATAGTCCATTTTCATTATAGGATATACACGGCGCAAATACAATGTCCCTCAGGGACACTTCTGCGTTCAAACCGTTGCGAAGCACGTTTGCATATGTTATAATAGCAGTAATACGGGGTGATGATATGCTCAAAAGAATAAAGTACAGGCTTTTTTCACGGGAACTTAATTTCAAGGCAAGGATATTTAATCTCCTTGCTGTTACGGGCTTTTTAGTGAGCTTTGTTATATTTGCGGTGTCGCTGATAAACGGTGCGTCGGCGCTGAACAGCGTTGTGCTGCTGTCGGCGGCTCTGCTTTCAGGCGCACTTCTTGTGTATTCGGCGGTAACTGGCAACTACAGACCGTGCTACATAATAACGGTCACATTTGTGTTTATGCTTCTGTTCCCCATAATGTTCTTCTCCGCAGGGGGATATAACAGCGGAATGCCATGCTTTTTCGTGTTTGCAGTCGTTTTCACGCTGTTTATGCTTGAAGGCAGGGCGGGTATCATATGCGCTGCTGCCGAGATAGTCATATATATTCTCTGCTGTGTTGCTGCCTATAAATTTCCGCAGTGGGTAACATCTTTTCCCGATGAAAAGGGTGTTGTGGGCGATGTCATAACAGGCTTCTGCATATCGTCGGCGGCACTGGGAGCGGCAATGTTCTTTCAGATAAGAATGTACAATGCCCAGCAGCGTCAGCTTGAAGAAGCTATGGCGGAAGCCAGGCGAAGCAGCAAGGCAAAAGGTATTTTCCTTGCAAACATGAGCCACGAGATACGCACGCCCATAAATGTTATTCTCGGAATGAATGAGCTTATAACCCGCTCTTCAGACCGCAGCGAGATCAGGGAATACACATCAAAAATACAGAGTGCAGGCGATTTGCTGCTTTCAATAATAAACAATATCCTTGATGTTACCCAGATAGAGTCGGGAAAAATGATAACCGCCGTAAAGCCATACCGCACAGATTCGCTTATGTCCGAGCTTGCTTCCATAGGCAGCGAGCTTTGCGGAAAAAAGGGGCTGGATTTTGACACTGAGTTTTCCCAGCAGATGATGTCCATGCTTGAGGGCGATAAGAACCATCTCAGGCAGATAGTCACAAATTTTATCTCCAACGCAGTCAAATACACAGAATCGGGCGGCGTAAAGCTTTCTGCCGAGACTGTTCCCTGCGGCGATGATGAGAAAAAAGCCGTTCTCAGGATAACCGTTTCCGATACCGGCATAGGTATTCCCTCAAAGGAGCTTGAACACATTTTTGAGGTGTTCGGACGTGGCAAAAACGCTGTGGAATGTGCTGTTGAGGGAACGGGTCTGGGGCTTGCAATTTCAAAGGATCTGGCGGACAGCATGGGCGGCAGGCTGATTGTGGAAAGCTGCGAAAACAAGGGCAGCACCTTTGGCATTGAGATTCCGCAGAAGATATGCGACAGCTCACCTGTAGGCGAGATATCGCTGAAAGTAAGCGAAAAGACCTGCTCCGACAGCTTTATTGCTCCCGAATGCCGCATACTTGCGGTTGATGACAACGCCGAAAATCTTCGCGTTATAAGCCTTCTGCTGGAGCGCACCATGATAACCGTTGACACAGCCTCTGACGGGATATCTGCGGCGGAAGCAGTAAAAAAAGCAGATTATGACCTTATCCTGCTGGACTACATGATGCCTGTTACGGACGGCATAAAAACTCTTGGGATAATGCGTGAAAACGGTCTGCCGGAAAGCACTCCCGTTGTTGCTCTCACAGCCGAGGCTCTTTCGGGGTCGGAGGAAAAGTTTATTTCGGCAGGGTTCTGTGCATATCTTTCAAAGCCTGTGCGCTGGCATACGCTGGAAAAGCTGCTCATATCCCTGCTTCCTGCGGAAAAGGTAATAATCAGCAGTGCTTCCGAGGACGTGCTTTCTCCCGAAGACTTTCGCAGGCTCTCGGACGGTCTTAAAATGTATGACATCAGCCTTGAATCGGGGCTGAGCTATCTCAGCGGAAACATTACCCGTTTCTGCGCACTGGCTGAGATATTTGCTGACGGCTATGACCGCAGCCATGAAAAAGTGGAGCAAATGTTTGAAAGTGGCAGCGACAGTCTTGTGTTTGAGATACACTCCCTTAAATCGGCTGCCAAGGGAATTGGCGCTCTAACGCTGTTTGAGGCGGCAAATGAGCTTGAAAAGCGGTTGAATGCAGGTGACAGAGAGTATGCGGCTCATGCACGCAGTCTGCTGATGTTCGAGTGGAAGCGTGCGGCAGAGGGCATGAAGCTGCTTATTTCGGAAACAGCAGATAATATCAATTCATCTGTCGGCGAAGCTGCCAGCAGCCGCAGTCTGGAGGCACAGATACAAAAGGGATTGGAAGAGCATATCTGGCTTGAAACCCAGAATGACCTGAAACAGCTTATTGCCATGGAAACGGACAGCGAAAATATAAAAAATCTGACCTATATTGCGGAGTTTGTTGACGAGCTTGACTTTGTAAGTGCGGAAGCTCTGTTCAGGCAGTTTATGGAAAGGAGAAACGAAAATGGACGATAAAAAGCAGCGTATAATGGTGGTCGATGATGACAAGGTGCTGTTAAAAAATGCCGCAGTGCTGCTGGGCGTGAACTACAGCGTCAGCCTTTATTCGGGAGGCAGAGAAGCGCTTGAAGCTCTTTCGGATAAAGCTCTCCCCGACCTTATCCTCCTTGATGTAAGAATGCCCGATATAGACGGTTACAGCGTTATAATCGAAATAAAATCAATGCCCAAATGCAGAAATATCCCTGTGGTGTTTGTTACGGGAATGTCCGACGAGGAGGACGAGCTGAGGGGCTTTCAGCTTGGTGCGGCGGACTACATCAAAAAGCCCTTTTCTCAGAAAATACTGCTTGCAAGGATAAGTAATCTTTTGAAAAAATCTGAGCCTGTGCTGTCGTCACAGTTCCCGACGGCTTATTTTACCGAGACCGAGTGCAAAGTGGCAGAGCTTATAGCAATGGGTTACAGCGGCAAGGAAATATGCGACAAGCTGTTTTATTCCTACAGCTATGTTAAAAAGCTGCTGGCATCTATGCGTGAAAAAAGCGGCTGCGAAACGCTGGGAGACTTAAAAAAGCTGCTTTGCTCCAACATCAGAACGAATTAAAACGGCACTCTCTTGTAAAAGCAGTAAATTCAGCAAAAAATTTGCAAAATCTATTGGCTTTTTGTCTGAAATATGCTATAATGGAAAAGCTAACTATTCCATTACGATAAATTTCAAGGGAGATACTAACTATGGGGAATAACCGTAAAAAAGTTCTTATTATCGGATCAGGGCCGATAATCATCGGACAGGCGTGCGAATTTGACTATTCGGGCACTCAGGCGTGCAAGGCGCTGAGAAAGCTTGGATACGAGATCGTGCTTGTCAACTCCAATCCCGCAACCATCATGACAGACCCGGGCATTGCTGATGTTACCTATCTTGAGCCTCTTAACGCTGAGAGACTTGAAGAGATCATCGCTGCTGAGCGCCCCGACTGCCTGCTGCCTAACCTTGGCGGTCAGTCCGGTCTTAACCTTTGCTCAGAGCTTGACAAGAAGGGTATCCTTAAAAAGTACAATGTTGAGGTAATCGGCGTTCAGGTAGATGCTATCGAGCGTGGCGAGGACAGAATCGAATTCAAGAAAACTATGGACAGCCTTGGAATTGCCATGGCTCGCAGCGAGGTCGCATACTCTGTTGAAGAGGCGCTGAAGATCGCTGACAAGCTGGGCTATCCCGTATGCCTCCGTCCCGCATACACAATGGGCGGTACAGGCGGCGGTCTGGTATATAACACAGAAGAGCTTAAAACTGTCTGTGCAAGAGGTCTCCAGGCTTCTCTCGTAGGTCAGGTACTGGTCGAAGAGTCCGTTCTCGGCTGGGAAGAGCTGGAGCTTGAGGTCGTGCGTGACCGCAAGGGCAACATGATAACCGTTTGCTTTATTGAAAATATCGACCCTCTGGGTGTTCATACAGGCGACAGCTTCTGCTCCGCACCTATGCTCACCATTCCCGAGGACGTTCAGAAGGAGCTGCAGCGTCAGGCTTACAAGATCGTTGACGCTATTCAGGTCATCGGCGGAACCAACGTTCAGTTTGCAAGAAACTCCGAGGACGGCAGGATCATCGTTATCGAGATAAACCCCAGAACATCACGTTCCTCCGCACTTGCTTCCAAGGCAACAGGCTTCCCTATCGCACTTGTTTCCGCAATGCTGGCAACAGGTCTTACTCTGGAGGATATCCCCTGCGGCAAGTACGGTACTCTTGACAAGTATTATCCCGACGGTGACTACATCGTTATCAAGTTTGCACGCTGGGCATTTGAGAAGTTCAAGAACGCCGAGGACAAGCTTGGTACTCAGATGCGTGCTGTGGGCGAAGTAATGAGCATCGGCAAGACCTACAAGGAAGCTTTCCAGAAGGCTATCAGAAGCCTTGAAAAGGGCCGCTACGGTCTGGGCTTTGCAAAGGATTTCCACGATAAGACCAAGGAAGAGCTTATCGGCATGCTCCACGTTCCCACTTCCGAGCGCCAGTTCATCATGTATGAGGCTCTCAGAAAGGGTGCTACCGTTGATGAGCTGTTTGAGCTTACAAAGATAAAGAAGTACTTCATTGAGCAGATGAAGGAGCTTGTTGATGAAGAAAACGCACTTATCGCAGCCAAGGGCGCTATTCCCGAAAAGGACGTTCTTGCACAGGCTAAGAAGGACGGCTTCTCTGACAAGTACCTTTCACAGATACTTGATGTTCCCGAGAATGATATCCGTGCAAAGAGAATTGAGTACGGCATCGTTGAGACATGGGAGGGCATTCACGTAAGCGGAACTCAGGACGCTGCTTACTATTATTCCTCCTACAATGGAACCGATAAGGATCCCGTTAACAACGACAGACCCAAGATAATGATACTGGGTTCAGGCCCCAACAGAATCGGTCAGGGTATTGAGTTCGATTACTGCTGCGTTCACGCTGCAAATGCTCTCAAGGAGCTGGGCTTCGAGACTATCATGGTAAACTGCAACCCTGAGACTGTTTCCACCGACTATGATACCTCTGACAAGCTTTATTTCGAGCCCCTTACTCTTGAAGATGTTCTTTCTATCCATGAAAAGGAAAAGCCCGTGGGCGTTATCGCACAGTTTGGCGGACAGACTCCCCTTAATCTTGCGGCTGACCTTAAAAAGGCAGGCGTGAACATTCTCGGCACAACTCCCGAGACCATTGACTTTGCTGAGGACAGAGACCTGTTCAGAGGCATGATGGAAAAGCTTGGTATCCCCATGCCCGAGTCGGGAATGGCTGTTACGGTTGACGACGCTCTCTCTATTGCAGAGAAGATCGGCTACCCTGTAATGGTTCGACCTTCCTACGTTCTTGGCGGACGTGGAATGGAAGTTGTTCACGATGCTGAAAACCTTAGAGTTTATATGAATGCCGCTGTCGGCGTAACTCCCGACAGACCTATCCTTATAGACAGATTCCTGCACAATGCTCTCGAGTGCGAGGCTGACGCTATCAGCGACGGCGAGAACGTATTCGTTCCTGCTGTTATGGAGCATATCGAGCTTGCAGGTATCCACTCGGGCGACTCTGCCTGCATTATCCCCTCTCTTAACATTTCCGCAGAAAATGTTGCGACTATCAAGGAATACACCAAGAAGATCGCCAAGGAAATGGGCGTAAAGGGTCTTATGAATATGCAGTATGCTATCGAGGACGGCAAGGTATATGTGCTTGAAGCAAATCCCCGCGCATCGAGAACCGTTCCTCTGGTTTCAAAGGTATGCAATATCCAGATGGTAAAGCTTGCTACCCAAATAATCACTGCACCTATCACAGGCAAGCCCTCACCCGTGCCCGAGCTTCGTGAAAAGAAGTTCAAGCACTACGGTGTAAAGGAAGCCGTATTCCCCTTCAATATGTTCAGTGAGGTCGATCCTCTCCTTGGCCCCGAGATGCGCTCCACAGGTGAAGTTCTGGGAATGTCCGACAATTTCGGCGAGGCATATTACAAGGCTCAGGAGGCTACTCAGACAAGAATTGCGCTGGAGGGCACTGTTCTTATCAGCGTAAATGACAACGACAAGCCTGAGATAGTAAGCGTTGCAAAGGATTTTGAGGCTCTCGGCTTCAAGATAATCGCTACAGGCGGAACCTATGACCTGCTCACCAAGAACGGCATCAAGGCTGAAAAGATCTGCAAGCTCCAGCAGGGCAGACCCAACATTCTTGACGCTATCACCAACGGCGAGATAGATATCATCATCAACACTCCCGACAACAAGCAGGGTCTCGAGGACGACAGCTACATCAGAAAGAGCGCTATCCGCAAGCGTGTATTCTATGTTACTACCGTTGCGGCTGCAAAGGCTACTGTTGAGGGCATCAAGGCAGTAAGAAGCAGAGGTGCAAACACAGTCAAGTCTCTCCAGAAGTTCCACAGCGAGATTGAATGATATAGTCAATAAATAAAAAGGCTCCTTCCGATATAGGCTTTCATATCGGAAGGAGCCTTTTTTATGTGCTGTTTCGTACAGTAGGAAGATGCCCGGGCATATAGCCAATGGCAATTTTCTTTGCTTCATCGTCCCAGGTGAAATATACACGGATAAGCACCTGAGATTTTATGCCGTATTTTATGTGCTGATCCATAAGAAGTTTTCTGCCGTCAATGTTCATTGTGTAGTCGCTTTTATAGATTTTCAATGCTTCTTTTCCGCAGTTCTGGACTTCCCAGCCTGAGTGCTCGGCGTACAGGTCAAGGAGCTGTTTATCTATCCTGCCTGTTTTGAATTTAGCGTAACCGCTGAGAAAATATATGCCGTCGCAAAGGGTGGAAACGTCCAGACTTCCCGAATATTTTTTCAGCTCGCTTTTTGCCCGTGTGCTTATTTCAATGTATTCGCCGTACTCACGTTCCGCCCATTCCGCCACTGCGGATATTTCTGTGGGAAATTCAGCCGCTGCTTCGGCTTTGTCTTTGTAAAATTTTATTACAGATGCTGAATTATAGAACGCATCGCTTATTTTACGGCAACGCATTTCAAGTTCATTAAGGCTTGCGGAAAGCTGTGCAGCATTTTCCTCCGATTCACGAAGAAGCTTTCTGTACTGCCTGAGTTCATCGGAGGTCTGGTTGCCTGCGGCGGATTTCTGTTCCAGATCACGTATTTTATTTTTAAGTTCTCTGTTTTCCTGAGAAAGCAGATCGCATTTTTCCTCAATAGTGATGTTCTGCTTCTTCTTTTCCTTTATTTCCAGCAGTCTTGCATCACTGCCGAAAACCACATTGCCGAAATCAACGGTATTGCGCATGGGCAGAGAAAGAACTTTTTCCTTTATCCGACAGTAAAATTCATCAAAATCAGCAGATGATACGCTGTAAGGAAATCTTTCAATCACTATGTTATGGTCGATGATAATAACATCTCCGCATTGCAGCTTCATATCCATTCGGTTATTGAAGATGCCGAAGCAATCCTCTTTTACAAAGCATATAAAGGCATATCCCACCGACTTCCGTGCAAGGCGTTGACAGTCAAATGTCCGAAGCCTGTCCGCTTTTTCATCGGTAATAGAAACAGCAGGCTTTTCAGGCATTTGAGGCTTTGCTTCCGAAATGGTATGATCTTTGTTTGCAAGCTTTGTTTCAAAGCCCAGGTGAGATATATCCACCCTGACAGAGGATAATTCATCTGCGGGTCTGAGACCGTACAGCGATAGCTGGATATCATCAAAACCGTATCCTTTTAATGCTGCCATATGTTTGCTCAGCAGAGCTTTCACATCGGCAGCTGATATTTCATGACATTCTTCCGCTTCATACGGTGCTTCCGCTGCTATTACCACGGGTATGTTGAACTTAGGGTCCTGCACTGCATCAATAAGGCGGTTTGCCTCAGACCTTGTGGTTATATCAAGCGGCTGACCGTTCATCTCATATTCGTTTCTGAGACCGATCATGGGATTTTGTGCCAGCATTTTAACTATTGCGGGGCGGAAAACCTTGCATGGCGCTGTTGTGTCCGATGGCTCGGAGCATATGGTTCGGATACCTATCTCAACGCAGTCGTTATGCAGCATGAAAGAAATTTCGGTGCGGAATGTCCTGCCGTTTACGGGAGGGCGCTCTCTGTCAGTGCCGGGATTTTCGCCCATATCAGTTTCCGTAAGCTCAAACGACCACACTCCCCTGCTTTCAATAAAAACAACGCTGATATTAAAGCCTATGCTAAGGCTGAATGACTGGAGCATATCAAACGACAGCAGATCATAGTTTTCCGGTTCGGGAAGCATTATCTGTTCGGGCAGGGTGTCAAAGCGTGAAAGCCTTGAACGCAGCCATTTCATTGTTTCAAGGATACATATTCGGAACATAACCTCTGCTGCCGAGCTGCTGCTTCTGGTGTAAGCATGGAGCTGATATGTGGGGTAACTTTTTATCTGACGAAGCTGTGTGGTAAGCATGATGACCGCCCTCTTTTGTACTTTTTATATATTGTATCACAGCACTTTGTTATTGTCAATATGGTTTGTTATAAGTTTATATGTTAAAAAATAGGATAGTATCAGAAAATAGTGCTTTTTTGATAGAAATGCGTGGTCAAAAGCAGTATTATATAATCAGAAAGCAATAATGTGAAATATATAACGATTCATATTTTTGAAAGGACGGTAATTTTTTATGGCAAAGTGGCTTGATAATGCAGTATTTTATGAGATATATCCTCAATCGTTCAACGACACCAACGGTGACGGTATCGGCGACTTCAACGGAATAATCGAAAAGCTTGATTATATCAAAAAGCTGGGCTGCAACGCTATCTGGATAAATCCCTGCTTCGAGTCCCCTTTCGGCGATGCGGGCTATGATGTTTCCGACTACTGCAAGGTCGCTCCCAGATACGGAACTAACGAGGATCTCAGGCATCTTTTTGATGAGGTTCACAAGCGTGATATGCACGTTCTTCTTGACCTTGTTCCGGGTCATACAAGCGTTCAGCACAAGTGGTTCAAGGAATCAATGAAGGCTGAAAAGAATGAATACACCGACCGTTATGTATGGACTGATTCCATCTGGGAAAGCCCTCAGAATATGGGCAGCATAAGAGGATTTTCCGACAGAGACGGTACTTGTGCGGTAAACTTTTTCTCACATCAGCCTGCGCTAAACTACGGCTTCTATAAATGCGAGCGTCCCTGGCAGCAGCCTATGGACGCAGAGGGCCCCAAGGCAACTCTTGAAGCTATGAAGGACGTTATGCGCTTCTGGCTGGGAATGGGCTGCGACGGCTTCCGTGTGGATATGGCAGGCTCACTGGTCAAGAACGATGAGGACGGCAAGGGTACTATCAAGCTCTGGCAGAATGTAAGAGAATTCCTTGACAGGGAATTTCCCGAAGCTGCAATGGTATCAGAATGGGGCGAGCCTGACAAATCCATTCAGGGCGGCTTCCATATGGACTTCCTGCTCCACTTCGGCCCGTCTCATTATAATGACCTTTTCCGCTGCGAGGAACCTTTCTTCTCCGACAGAGGCAAGGGCGATGTTTCCGAGTTCGTGGCAAAGTATAAGGAGAATTACGAAAAGTCCGAGAAAAAAGGGCTTATCTGCATACCCTCGGGCAATCACGACATGGACAGACTGGCACGCACTATCAAGGGTGATAACCTGAAAATTGCCTTTGCATTCCTGCTTTCAATGCCGGGAGCGCCTTTTATCTACTACGGCGACGAGATCGGCATGAGATATGTTGAGGGCCTTACCTCTGTTGAGGGCGGCTACGGCAGAACAGGTTCACGCTCCCCCATGCAGTGGGACAGCACCACAAATGCAGGCTTCAGCTCCGCACCCAAGGAAGCGCTGTACATCAGGCAGGACGAAAGTGCCGACAGACCCACCGCTGCTGCCGAAATGGCAGATGAAAATTCTCTGTGGCATGAGATAAACAGGCTTATAGAAATAAGGCAGTCCCACAAGGCACTTCTCAGCAAGGGCGAGATAGAGTTTGTATATGCCGAAAAGAACGAATATCCTCTTGCATATGTAAGAAGCAGCGGTGACGAAAAGATACTTGTTATCATCAATCCCGCTGACAGAGAGGTTTCCTTTGAAAGCAATCCTTCGCTTGGTGAAAGCATTTACAGCTTCGGGGGTAAGGCTTCTGCCGAAAACGGCATTATCACTGTTCCCGCCAAGAGCGCAGGATTTTATACTGTTAAGTAATAATCAAATATTCTGAATATCCTTTTAAATCGCAGAGGTCAATACCGACTTCTGCGATTTTTTATACATAAAACCTTATGAGATTTTGTTGCAAATATACAACTTTAACAAATCATTCCAAAATAGCTTGACATTGCAGTTAGCGTATGGTAACATATAGCTGTGACCAAAATGAATAGAAACGGTCACAGAAATGAGGTGTGCTAATGCCGATAGCTTTTACAGAAGAAGAAATGACAAAACTGCGGCATGAACTGATACTTGCGGGAATAAGGCTCAGCAGAGAGCTGGGGTTGCAAAGAATGTCTGTGGAGAAAATAACCTCCGCTGTGGAAATAGCCAAGGGCAGCTTTTACATTTTCTTTGACTCCAAGGAGGACTTTATCCTTGAAATTGCTGATCATGCAAACAGAGAAACAGAGAAAATGCTGCTTGCCGCACTGAACGGTCGGCGGCAGATGTCAGCACATGAATTTATCAGCTTTTTTAATATGTATATCCACTCCGATTATGACCTTATGGGCGGTCTTACGGTCAATGATTTTTTCTGGCTGCAAAAGCACATAAAAAAACAGGATCTGTTTGACCCTGATGCTCAGCTCAAAACGGCACAGATCTGGCTTTCGCTGATAAATGACGTGCGTGACGGCGTTGATGTAGGAACCTTTGTTAACCTTATAAAATCTATCTACGCCATAAGAGAGCACAGTGACACCATGGTGAAGTCTTCCATAGAGAACAGTATTCAGGTGATACTGCGAACCATTGAAATATATATAAGCGGAAATGGCGATATAATATGAGAAAATTTTCAGAAGATTACAACGTATTTTTCAACACACACAAATTCAGCAAGGTAACGGTTTTGGGTCATGATTTTCAGGTAGTCGATGCTGGCAGCGGAAAGCAGACTGTAGTATTCCTCAACGGAATGGACATCTATCATTCCTGGATCAAATATGTTTCGGCGCTTGAAAATGATTATCGTGTGATAATGATGAACTATCCTGTTGAGGTCAGCAAGAATGATGAAATGGCTGATCTGCTTCATGCACTTTTCGGAAAGCTGGGCATTGAAAAGCCTGTATTGTGCGGCATCAGCGACGGCGGAGTTCTTGCGCAGCTGTATGCAAAAAAATACAAGGTTGGCGGTCTTATAATGGTTTCCACTCTGACGGTGGATTCGCAGTATGTTAAGAAAAATAAAAAGGAAAAGCTTGTATTCCCTCTCTATAGGAAGTATGTCGAAAAGCTTAAATTTGAAAAGCTGAAAAGTATGCTTATTGCATCAGTGCAGAGGTATTTCAGAAATGAGACCGAAGAAGAAAAAGCCTACGGAATATCGTTTCTTGAATGTGTGGGTTCTGACGAGAAATTCCGTTTTTCGTTTATCCGTGCTTTGAAAGCAACTATGGATATTTTCAGCATGAAGCACTTTGAGAAAAAGGACTTTGCTTATCTTGACGGAAAGGTTCTTGTGCTTATCCCCGAAAACGATATGTTTGAAAAGGAAGATTCAAAGAAGCTTGCGGATATATTCACATCTCCTGCAGTAAAAACCACCTACGGCGGACATCTGGGACTTGTTATGCGTCCCGAGCCTTACATAGACGATATGAAAGAATTTCTCAAAACTCTTTGATCTGAAAGGCGAACTGCTACGGCGCTCCCCTGATAGTTGAGTGGGAAAAGCCTGTTATGGCAATAACAAAGTATTTTGATCTTCACGATGTTATCCTTGTAGGTCAGTCCCTCGGTGGATTTTTTGCTCCCAGAGCTTCTGCATTTGATGACAGGGTGACAAAATGCGTCAGCATGGCGCAGTTCGGTGCGCTTAAAATGAACTTTGCGGATAACGGTGCTGTGAACGGACTTATTATCGGGCTGCTGAATGTAATACTGTACGGCTTCGGCTGGCTCATAAACATTATCTATGCGGTCAAAAAGGGCAAGGGAATGGCTTTCTTCCGCACATATTTTCACAGAATGGGAACCACAAATACCTATAAGCTGGCAAAATTTCTGTGGAGCATTGATCTTCGTCCTGTTGCCGATAGGCTTACAAAGGATTATCTTATCATAGGCGGCAGCAAGGACACTATGGCGTGCCGTGCGGCAATAGGCAGGCATATGCTCGTGCTGAAAAATGCAAAATCTGTTGCTGCCCGTGAGATAACCGAAAAGGAGCAGGGCGCTGACCATTGCAGCTGCGGCAATCAGAAGCTTGCTATGGACACTATCCTGCTGTGGCTCGAAAGCCTGAAGCTCAGAGACGAAACCCTGGAGGAATTATAAAAATTCACCCGTATGCACTTGAATTTCATATTCATTTGTATTATGCTGTACTGTGTAACTACAATACAGTAAGGTGATCTTATGACTGATAAAATTCTTGTGAGAGGCGCAAGGGTACATAATCTTAAAAATGTAGATGTTGATGTGCCTCTCAATAAAATAGTTGCGGTGGCGGGCGTTTCAGGCTCAGGCAAATCTTCTCTTGCGCTGGGCGTGCTTTATTCGGAGGGGTCAAGGCGGTATCTTGATGCGCTTTCCACCTACACACGGCGGCGTATGACGCAGGCGGCAAAGGCTCAGGTCGATGAAGTGTTATATGTTCCTGCGGCACTGGCTCTTCATCAGCGTCCGGGCGTTCCGGGGATACGTTCCACCTTCGGAACGGGAACAGAGCTGCTTAACAGTCTGAGGCTCATGTTTTCTCGCCTGGCGGAGCACTGCTGTCCCAACGGGCATTATCATGCGCCTACTCTTGACGTTGCAGCGGGGCATGACCTTGTATGCCCGCAGTGCGGCGAGCATTTCTATGCTCCCTCTGCCGAGGAGCTGGCGTTCAACAGTCAGGGTGCCTGCCGAAGATGCGACGGAACGGGAATGGTTCGCACAGTGGATATCACAACGCTGGTTCCCGATGACTCCATTTCCATTGATGAGGGTGCGGTAGCTCCGTGGAACAGCCTGATGTGGTCGCTTATGACAGATGTATGCCGTGAAATGGGCGTGCGGACAGATGTTCCTTTCCGTGAGCTTACCGACAGGGAAAAGGACATAGTATATAACGGCCCTGCGGAAAAGAAGCATATACTTTACAAGGCGAAAAAGTCAAATCAGGCGGGAGAGCTGGATTTTACCTATTACAATGCAGTTTATACTGTAGAAAATGCTCTTGCAAAGGTCAAGGACGAAAAGGGCATGAAGCGTGTGGAAAAATTCCTGAAAGAAGAGGTCTGCCCCGAATGTCATGGCACAAGGCTTTCGGAAAAGGCAATGAAGCCGAAGCTTTGCAAAATAACGCTGGACGAAGCCTGTAAAATGAGCCTTGAAGAGCTGGTTGACTGGGTGGCGGCTGTCCCCTGTTCGCTTCCCGCTGAAATGAGACCGATGGCGGAAAGCATCTGCGAGTCGTTTGAAACTGCCGCAAAGCGCCTTATGGATCTGGGACTGGGGTATCTCACCCTTGACAGAGCCGCTTCCACCCTGTCAACAGGTGAACGCCAGCGTATGCAGCTTGCCCGTGCAGTGAGAAACCGCACAACAGGCGTGCTGTATGTGCTTGATGAGCCGTCCATCGGGCTTCACCCCTCAAATATCACGGGACTTAACGGTGTTATGCACGACCTTATAGCTGACGGAAATTCCGTTCTGCTGGTAGATCATGACACCCAGATACTTAAAGAAGCGGACTGGCTTATAGAAATGGGGCCAAAGGCAGGCAAAAACGGCGGATATGTCATCGCCGAGGGAACGCTTGAAGATATCTGTAAAAACGAAAAGTCGCAAATAGGGCCGTTTATTTCGGGAAAGGCAAAGTCTGTTATTCGCCCTCAGACGGAAAGCGGCGAAATGTTTGATATTGGCAGGATACATCTTGCCACATCGCAGGTACACACGGTAAAGCCCCTTGAAACCGATATACCAAAGGGACGGCTCACAGTTGTTACGGGAGTATCGGGTTCGGGAAAGACCACGCTTGTGCTTGAAAGTCTTGTGCCTGCCCTGCAGGTTCTGACTGAGGGAAAAGCGATGCCGCAGCATATAAAAGACATTACAGCGGAGGGCATCAGCCACGTTAAGCTCATAGATGCAACACCTATCGGAATAAATGTCCGCTCCACTATTGCCACTTATGCCAATGTGCATGATGAGCTGCGAAAAATATTTGCTGCCACTGCCGATGCAAAAAGCCGAAAGCTCAAAGCAGGCGATTTTTCCTATAATACGGGCAGTCTGCGGTGCCCTGTATGCGACGGAACGGGAACTATCAGCCTTGATGTTCAGTTCCTGCCTGATGTAACAGTCCCCTGTACCGAATGTCACGGTTCACGCTACAGCAAGGACGCATTGGCTGTAAAGCTTACAACTGCGGCAGGTGTTACAATATCGCTGCCTGAGCTTATGGATATGGACGTGGATTCAGCCCTTGATGTTTGCAAAGATATGAAGACAGTATATCAGCGGCTGAAAGTACTGCAGGAGCTGGGACTTGGCTACCTTACACTTGGCGAGGAAACTCCCAGCCTTTCGGGCGGAGAGGCTCAGAGACTGAAGCTTGCCAGCGAAATGGGCAGATTGCAGTCCGACTCGGTATTTGTGTTCGATGAGTCTACCATCGGACTGCACCCGCTGGACGTTCGCACTCTTCTTAGTGTGTTCCAAACTCTTATTGACAACGGTGCGACTGTTGTTGTTATTGAGCATGATCTTGACGTTATCCGCAATGCTGACTACATCATTGACATGGGCCCGGGCGGCGGAGAAGCGGGCGGCAGGATAGTAGCATCGGGCACGCCTTCTGAGATAATAAATGACAAAAACAGCATTACGGGAAAATATATAAGCCTATAACAAAACAGGAGTTGTTCCGATATGGAGCACTCCTGTTTTTATGTTATTCGTTTGTATCGTGGGAATAATCAAGCAGAGACTGACAATAGGGGCAGCGCTTGTCCCTGCCGGGTACATAGCTGCCGCCGCAGTATGGGCAGCTTTCTTCATGAGCGGCAGGTGCGGGGGGCTGAACAGCTTGCACAGTCTGTACAGAACGTGACTGAGCTCCGACAGGTGCATTTTCGGGGCAAACCTCTGCATTTCTGTACTTTCTTGACGGATCGTGAAATACCATAAAATAAGCATGGATAAGGATAAATCCGCCGAAAAACAGGAACGGAAACATCATTGACGTATCCACCGATTTTTTCATTATCTTAGGTGTCAGGTTATCAAAAGCACGGCTTATGGCATCGGCAACGGATATGGATTTATCCGTAAGATATCGCTGCAGGTCGGAATTGAACCCGTCTGCTTTGGCGGAGGTAAGTATGTCCGATGTATCATCGCCCTGCATACCCTCCCAGTACCAGTCGTTAAAGGAAGAATCAGGCTCTTGGGGCTGGGAATATACTATCAGCCAGTGCTTTTCATCGTCAAAAGCGTTTACATAAAGGTCGTATGAATAGTTCTCCAGCGAGCTGTAATTATCCTGCCAGTCCTCGTTATAAACGGTGAAAACTGCGGGCGTTATGCCTGTTTCATCATAAAAAGCCATCATTGAATTTTCGAGAGCTTTCGTGTCGCCGAGCACATTTATGTAGTCTAATATGACGAGCGATGTATCATAATCTGTTGAAAGCCTTTGGGGCACTCTGAACGTTTCGCTTGCCATGCCTACAATGGCAATGAAAAACGGGATATAAAATAGCAACATAAGCAGGCGCAGAGGGCTGCGGCCTTTCCTGATATCATAATTGGCATAGACATATCTTGGCTTATGCCTGTGGTAATACCTGTAGCGTGTTGCACCGGGAAAATATCCTGTGCGTATGCGCCTTGATGGGCCTGATCCTGATGATCTGTGTGACGATCTGTGTGATGAACTGCTGTGGTGAGATCCTCCGCCGTGGGAGCCTCCTCCTGATGAATGTGGCATATCTGCACTTCCTTTTCATGTTATAATAAGATGGTAACACAAAAGGAAATAAATTGCAAGAAGAATTTGAGAAGCAGAGTTTGACCGCATAATATCCGTCAGCAGGGAATATATATGAAATGCTTTCAAAAATATATTCCGCAAAAGGAGACTCCTATGGATATGAGGCTTGACATTACCTTTCACGATCCCAACACTCCGGAAGATACATACAAAATGGTGACAAAAGTATTCAGCGAGGCGTGGGTGAAACGGCTGATCGACGATATGAAAAGCGGAAAAGAACAGGATTTGAGCGACCGGCAAACAGATACATAATTGTGGCTGACTTATCGATCTGATAGGTCAGTTTTTTTGTGATATCTCCCCTGCATCATAAAATTAATAGCCATTTGACAGTTTATTTAATTATATCCGCTATAAAGTCTGATAAAATATATGTATGGGCAAAATGAACCGAAGGGCGGAATTTAATGAATATCAGGAAATTATTATCAGCCGCTGCTGCCTCAGTCATGGCAATGTCACTGCTGAGCTCCTGTGGGCAGTCAGGAGTGCTGAGACTTGGAACAGGCAACACGGGCGGCAACTACTATTCTTACGGAACTTTGCTGCATGAGCTTGATGAAAACGGCATTGAAGTCAAGAAAACCGCAGGCTCTCAGGCAAATCTGCGCCTGATGAAAGAGGGCTTTATTGATATGGCAATAGTTCAGAGCGATGTGCTTTCCGAAGCGGTCAACGGCGTGGGTGACTTTGAAAATGAGCCTGTTTCGGGCGTGAGAGCTGTTGCGGGACTTTATGACGAGGCTTTTCAGATAGTCGTCCGCAGTAAGTCGGATATAAACAGCATAGCTGACCTTAAAGGCAAGAAGATATCTGTCGGCGATGAAGGCTCAGGCATTGCGAAGAATGCCGAATATCTGCTGCTGTCGGCAGGTGTGGCTTTTTCATCGGTGGAGCCTGTTTATATGTCCTACAGCGACTCGGCTGCGGCACTTGAAAGCGGCGATATAGATGCCTTTTTCGCTATAATCGGCACTCCTGCCACTGTTGTGAGTGAGCTTGCCGAAAGCACAGATATACGCATTATCGCTCCCGACAGCCGCACTATTGAATATATGCTGAACATATACAAGGGTTACAGCGAGATAACCATACCTGCGGGAACATATCACGGTCAGGACGAGGATATCCCAACTATTGGCGTAAAAGCTGTGCTTGTTGCCGACTCCGACACTGACCGTCAGCAGATAAAGGACATAACTGCTCTGCTCTTTGGCAAAAGCAGCAGCATAAAATATTCCGTAGCTGTTCCCGAGCCTGATACCGAATTTGCTGTGTCGGATATCTCCTGCAGCTTTCATCAGGGGGCTGCCGATTACTACGCATCTGTCGGCATAACGGTAAGCACCGATCCCGAAAATGACGGAAACAGCTTTATTTTCGGTGCTCAGGATAATTAAGGGAGGCTCATTGTATTGCACACACTGAATATTGATATGTACCAAACTCTTGCGGTCGCCGTGGGAGTGCTGTATCTGGGCGGATTTCTAAAAAAGAAGGTCCGCTTTCTGGAGACATTCTGTATCCCTGCTCCTGTTGTGGGCGGAATAATATTTGCGGTTGTCTCCTGTTTGCTGTATGTTTTCGGCATAGTGGAATTTACATTTGATGAAACGCTGAAAAATGTCTGCATGGTAATGTTCTTTACATCTGTTGGTTTTCAGGCAAATATAAAGGTGCTGCGTGCAGGCGGAGTAAGTCTGGTGGTCTTTCTGTTCTGCCTTTGCGTGCTGATAATCACGCAAAATCTGGCGGCTGTGGGACTGTCCGAGCTGCTGGGTATCAGTCCGCTGATCGGTATGTGTACAGGCTCTATCCCCATGGTGGGCGGTCACGGAACATCGGGCGCATTCGGCGGAGTGCTGGAAGATTTCGGCATCGAGGGAGCTACCACCTTCTGCACCGCAGCAGCCACATTCGGACTTATCATCGGTTCTCTTATGGGCGGCCCTGTTGCACGCAGGCTTATAATAAAGCATGACCTGCTCAAGGGAGTTTCCGCTGAGGACGCTTCCATTCTTGAGGAAGAGGAGCACAAGCATCACCGTTCAGTAAGTATGTACGCTCCTGCGGCTTATCAGATTGCTATTGCAATGGGAATAGGCACTGTAGTTTCATGGGCGCTTTCTCTTACGGGAATGACATTCCCCGTGTATATCGGCTCAATGATCGTCGCAGCGTTTATGAGAAACATTGACGAATTTACAGGCAAGCTCCATATCCATATGGGCGAGATAAACGACATCGGCGGCATATGCCTGTCGCTGTTTCTGGGAATTGCCATGATAACCCTGAAGTTATGGCAGCTGGCAGAGCTGGCGCTTCCGCTTATAGTCCTGCTGCTGGCGCAGGTGATACTAATGGCACTGTTTTCCTACTTTGTGGTGTTCAACGCCATGGGACGTGACTATGACGCAGCGGTGCTTTCCGCAGGAGTATGCGGCTTCGGAATGGGCGCTACGCCAAATGCCATGGCAAATATGCAGGCGATAACCGAAAAATATGCGCCGTCAGTCAAGGCATATCTGCTTGTTCCCATAGTGGGCAGTATGTTTGCAGACTTTATAAACAGCCTTGTGATCACATTTTTTATCAATATAATCAACTGATAAAACGGGGGTAATTGTATGAAAGATAAGAAGCATAAGATCGATTATTTTTCCGAAAATCTGGCAGTGCCCGAAATTCATGTGGACTCTGCCGATGAAGCATCGGATAACGACATTGATGATAATGACAGCGGTGATGAAATGGTGTTTGATAATCTTGCGATACCCGAAATAAAGATCAGGCACAAGAAAAATAAGCAGTAACACAGTTAACGAAAACGAGCAGGCATTAAGTATTGCCTGCTCGTTTCTATTTTATCTGAATAATGTGCATTTCCCGCTTTCACGGTAATATGCTATAAGCTCTTCAACATCTTTTCTGGTGCAGCCGAAATGCTCCGCAAGGCAGTCGATGCAGAGAAATTCTTCTGCATTCCTGCTTATAAGCTTGCGGTGAATGGCAATATCGTCTGCCAGAAGCTCCGAGCCGCATTTTTTGCACGTCTTGTAGTTTGCCATTAAAGCTTTACTACCTTTGCACGGAACATCAGGCAGTCATGTGACTCGATCTGTGCCGCATATCTTTCGGAAAATGTGCCAATGACGGAATGGGAGTAGCAGTCGTAAAGCTCCAGTCCCCTGCCCGATGCCGCAGGCAGACCGATATCATAGAACTGGAGAGACATCTCGCTTTTCTTGTCACTGAAATTGAACATACCCACGGCATAATCACCTCCGCTGAGAGGCTTTATAAGCGAGAACACGTTCTCGGGATTGTTCCACTGCCTGATTCAGTAAGGGCCTCTGCACTCAATATCCTGATTGATGGCGATAACGTCCTTGTTGGTGAGTATCCCCTTAGCAGCTTCGGACATCTTTCTTACATCGCAGCCTATCATAAGAGGAGAGTTCATTATCGACCAGAGGGCAAAATGGGTCTTGTACTCGGTGTCGGTGCAGCCGCCTACTACCTTGCCCAGCACCTCGGCGTTGTCGCCGCAGCCGTGCATACCGACTACCAGCATATCCATATCGTTATGGCAGTAAACTCCGCCGTATGCTTCCCTGCCTATCTGAGATTCTGCAATGCTCTTTATTGACTGCCAGTTATCCTGGATATCGCCTGTGGAGCGGAACATTTGTGCGCCGGATTCCCTTATCCAGCTGTAAACATCGTCATTTCCCCAGTTGCAGGCGGAGAAAAGGATATCTCTGCCGCAGTTTCTCAGAGCCATTGCCATACGCTTGTAGAGGTTCTCGCCGTCAGCGGATTTGGGCTTGTAGCAGTAGTCGTACTTTAAGTAATCAACGCCCCACTCCGCAAAGGTCTCAGCGTCCTGAAATTCATGCTCAAAGCTGCCCGGGTGACCTGCACAGGTGTGTGTGCCCGCACAGGAGTACATACCGAATTTCAGTCCCTTGGAATGGATATAGTCGGCAACGGGCTTGATACCGTTGGGGAACTTATACTTGTCGGGAACCAGCCTGCCGTTTTCGTCACGCTGCTTTTCGCTCCAGCAGTCGTCGATAACGATATACTCGTAGCCTGCGTCTTTCAGTCCGCTTTCAACGAAAAAGTCAGCGGTGGTCTTTATAAGTTCCTCGCTGATATTCCAGCCGAAAGTGTTCCAGGAGTTCCAGCCCATGGGCGGTGTATGTGCAAGAGGTGTGTTCATAATATCTTCCTTTCGATAAACACTCAGTGTTCATGTTTGATGATTATATATTATCACTGTTTACAGCTCACGTCAATTTAAGATTATGAATATCTTTAAAGAGATAATGTTCAAAATGTTAAAGTGCAGGCTGATACACATTTCACATAATGGCATATGCAGAAGATTTTATATTCAAAAAGTAAAATACACTCTTGACATCTTCGCAATACGGAGCTATAATAAATCAGATGTTTTTATCGAAAGGAACAGCATTATGGCAGTAAACCAGAGCATATACCCTACATTTGCACAGGTAAAGGAGCTTCCCTTTTATCTTACGGGAATAGGCGGCAGCGAATATCAGGGGCAGATATCACGCCCTGAGGGATATCTGTGGCACCAGATACTTTACAGCGCAAAGGGCACGGGAGAGCTGCGCTTTAATGACCAGACCCTTACCGTATCCGAGGGCAGATGGTTCTTCCTGCCTGCGGACTATCCCCATGAGTATTATCCCCTGACCGCCTGCTGGGACGTAAGGTGGGCAGCCTTTGACGGAAGCGCCTGCAAGGCTCTGCTTGAAGAGCTGGAAATGACAAAGCCCTGCGTTATCCGTCCCGAAAGCACCGAAAGCCTGTGCAATCTATATAACAAGATGTTCATTGAGCAGAAATCGGATAAGATATACGGAAATTACATCTGTTCGGGGCTGATATATCAGTATATCCTTGAATTTTACCACACTGCCAAATCAACGGAAGAGGGCAAGGACAGAAGCAGCCTGCTCATGCCTGTGCTGAACTACATCGACGATAATTACAGCAAGGATTTCCCCATGACCGTGCTTGCGGAGCTGGCAGGCATAACGCCACAGCACCTGTGTCGGGTGTTCAAGGAAACCATGCACATGCGCCCAAACGAGTATCTTATGATGTGCAGGCTAAGCGAGGCAAAGCGTCTGCTTAAATTTTCGGATATCCCCGTGGCGGAGATAGGCAGGCAGATGGGCTTTTCCGATGCTGGCTATTTCAGCACGGTTTTCAGGCGGCATGAAAAAATATCCCCTGCTGAGTACAGAAAAAGAAACAGGGAGTTTTATACCAATAAAACATAATAATACCTGCATGGCTTTTACAAATGCAAGAGTCATGCAGGTATTTGTTTTATTTCTCAGTCGGCATATCGACGACCTGAGTTGCGGAACCGTAAGCTTTGTATGGGTGGCCGTTTTCGTCAAATTCGGCGGTGTAACGGACATGGAAAGGTATCCTGTTGACTGTCAGAGGGATTATGGCTTCAAGATGCTCTGCTCCCTCTGCCAGCTGCTTGTGCCAGTCACGGTACATATCGGCGTAATCGGGCGGGAAAAGTCCTGATTCGATTACAGGCTCGGGATAATTTTCCAGCAGAGGCGGAAGCCCCAGGTCACGCATACATCTGAAGCATGGGCGCATTTCCTTGGTATCGATGGTGTATTCCCAGCAGTAGATGTTTGCCTGCTCGCCTGCTGTTCTGAACTTTTTCTCGCTGTCATACAGCTTCATGTACATTTTCTTTTCATGGGTAATGTTGCGGATAAGCACATACAGCAGATACTGACCCTCGGCACGGCCTATCACACGCATAGTGCTTTCGATGCACAGGGAATCCTCGCCGCAGCACTGGGAAAACACCTCACGCCAGGTCTCACAGGTCTCATAATCGTTGGAAACTATGGCACGGTTGATAGTATCTATGTATATCTGCTTGTTTTTCTCGTCAAAATTAAGATTTTTCTGGTTGAGAATGATATCCTGCTGGTTCATATTCATGCCCAGCTCTTTAAGATACCTTTCGTTCACTCGGAGGGTCTCTATCTCGTCATCTTTGAATGAAATGACCGCAGCTCCGCCTACAAAGTTATTGAACACAAGGGTCTCAAAACTTTCGGGGCTCCAGAATTTTTCGGCATCAAGCTTGTCTATAAGCTTCATTCCGGGAGCAAGCACATCGGATTTTAAGTTTCTCAGCATATTCACATATTCACTTTCGGGGACAGGCTTTGAGAACAGGAAGCCCTGGATATATATGCAGCCGATGCTTTTGAGATATTCCGCCTGCTCGGGAGTTTCCACGCCCTCGGCAATAACAGGAGTGCCCAGCCAGTTTGCCATTCGGATAATGGAGCTTATGATTATACCCCCACGCTTGGTGAGATTTCCACGCATGAACGCCATATCCAGTTTGATGATATCCACTTCGATATCCTTGAGGACATTGAGGGAAGAATATCCGCTGCCGAAATCGTCCATTTCAACCACGTAGCCCAGAGACTGAAACTTATGCACTATCTTAACCATATGGTCATTTCCGCCGATCATGGAGCTTTCGGTTATCTCAGCACGCAGATTTGTGACGGGAATATCGTATTTTTTGCGGATCTCTTCTATACGCTCAATAAAATCGCCGCTGATAACATCATATCTTGATACGTTGAATGAAATGGGAACTATTTTTATATCAGTACCTCTGCACCTGCTGATAAAGCTGCATATCTCCTCAAAGACGTAAAGGTCAAGACGGGTAATAAGTCCGTTTTCCTCAAAAACAGGGATAAAATCCCCGGGAGACTGCATTCCGTATTCTGGGTGTATCCACCTGACCAGCGCCTCTGCACCTACTATTCTGCCGCTCATATAGTTGTACTGCGGCTGATAATATACGCAGAACTGCTTTTCCTCAAATGCTTTTTCGGCATTGGCGAGAAGCTCGTTCTTATTCATAAAGTACCTGTTATTTTCGCTCATATACACCATCCTTTGCAAGCTTATTGTTTGCTACAGTTAATTATAGCACATTTATACAAATAAATCAATAATCAGTAAATGATTTTATTTTGCTTTAACAAATTAACTGCCTTTTCCATATACAAAAGGCTCCTGCGACCGAAAAAGCCGCAGGAGCGATATAATACTAATCACCAATAAAACTATAGACAAAAAATCATCGCATAATCCATATACGCAAGATTATGCTCAATTTTTTGTATAGTTTTTAATTGGTGCTTAGTATAAGTGATCGTTATTCGGTTCTGAGTGCCTCAATGCCTGTAAGGTTATAAACTATTGCATTGATGGGGATTATTGCAAGGTAGGATATTCCTACGCCGATAAGTCCCGATGCGGGAGTGTAGGGATTACTGTCCCCTGTCAGCGTTCCGTCCTTTATCCTGACTATACGGTTGGCATACTGCTCCGCAAGCTCGGGGTTGTGAGTTACCATTATAACAAGCTTGTCCTTGGCAATTTCCTTGAGCAGCTCCATTACCTGAATGCTGGTCTCACTGTCAAGTGCGCCTGTAGGCTCATCGGCAAGGAGTATATCCGGGTTATTGATAAGGGCACGGGCAATGGCAACTCGCTGCATCTGACCGCCTGACATCTGGTTGGGCTTTTTGTGTAGCTGATTTCCCAGCCCCACCTTTTCCAGAGCTTCCACGGCTCTCTTCCTGCGCTCCGACTTGGAAACGCCTGAGATGGTCAGTGCAAGCTCAACGTTGGCAAGAACTGTCTGGTGAGGAATAAGGTTATAGCTCTGGAATATGAATAATATTTCCATATATCATGCAAGCAAAACAATTCCATACAATTTATTCATTGACAACAGCATACAGCAATGATATAATAAAGAAAATGAATATAAAAACATCAGGTGTCGGACGTTGGCGTTTATGTTAACGGGTCCGATGAAAAGGGAAACAGGTGAAAATCCTGTACGATCTCGTCACCGTGATAAATGAGCAGAGGGAAATATGCCACTGAGAAATCGGGAAGGCTCCTTTCTGTGATGAAGTTTAAGTCGGGAGACCTGCCTGCTGTTTGTACAAGGAAAGCCACGAGGAATTGGCAGGTACGTTTTTGATATACACCCTTACCATATCTGTCCGTCTCGGCACATTATGGCAAGGGTGTATTTTTTTGAGGTATTATGAATATTGAGAACGTAAGCCCTGCGGATATAGAGCGCAGGAGCATGGAAATAATCGAAAGCGAGCTTGGCAGCACAGAGGGTTTATCCGAGACCGAAAAGCTGATAGTTAAGCGTGTGATACACACCACCGCTGATTTTGACTACAAGCAGAATATGAAATTCTCCGAAAATGCCGTTCAGAATGGGCTTGAAGCACTTAAAAACGGCACTGTTATCGTAACGGACACCCACATGGCTGAATCGGGCATAAGCAAGCCTGCCATGAAAGCGCTGGGCTGCCGTGCCTGCTGCTTTATGTCTGACAGCGATGTTGCGGAAAGGGCAAAGCGTGACGGAACTACACGGGCTGTAGCTTCCATGGATAAGGCTGCGGAGCTTTTCGGTCATGAAAATGTGATATTCGCAGTGGGCAATGCCCCAACAGCGCTTATCCGCCTGGACGAGCTTATAAGGGTTGGAAAGGTAGAACCTGCGCTGATAATCGGCGTGCCTGTGGGCTTTGTAAATGTTGTGCAGTCAAAGGAGATAATCATGGGCGGAAGTGTGCCGTATATCGTTGCAGCAGGCAGAAAGGGCGGCAGCGGTGTGGCGGCTGCCATTTGCAATGCTCTGCTTTACAGGCTGTACGACAGGAAAACAGGCAAAGTAACGGAGAAAATAAATGCTTGACGAATACATATACCACGGAAAAGAAAAGCTCCGCTGCGGATATACCACAGGCTCATGTGCGGCAGCGGCTTCAAAGGCAGCTGCGGAAATGCTGCTGACAGGCGAATCTGTACACGAAACTCAGCTTATGACGCCCAAGGGCATTGAGCTTCACCTTTCCACAGAAAATGCTGAGATATCCGAGGCCTGCGCTTCCTGCGCTGTGCGCAAGGACAGCGGCGATGACCCCGACATCACCAACGGCATTCTTGTTTATGCCAAGGCGGAAAAGATACCTTTCGGCATTGAAATTGACGGCGGCAAGGGCATCGGACGGGTCACACAGGCAGGACTTGACCAGCCTGTGGGAAATGCCGCCATAAACAGCGTTCCTCGCAAGATGATATCGGCGGCGATCACGGAGATATGCGAAAAATACGACTATCACGGCGGGATAAGGATAACGATATCCGTTCCCGACGGCGAGCAGATCGCCTTTAAAACCTATAATCCCCGAATGGGCATTGAGGGCGGCATATCCATAATCGGTACCAGCGGCATAGTTGAGCCAATGAGCAGCCGTGCACTTATAGACACGATTAAAGTGGAGGAGCGCATGAGGCGTTCCGAGGGCAGAAAAAATCTGCTGCTGACCATAGGTAACTACAGCCAAAACTTTCTTGCTGAAAATATGCCTATGATAATGAATTACGGAGTTAAATGCAGCAATTACATCGGCGACGCCATTGATATTGCGCTGGAGCTGGGATTTGAAAGCGTGCTAATAGTGGGGCATATCGGCAAGCTTGTAAAGCTGGGGGCAGGCATAATGAACACCCATTCGGTTCAGGCTGACGGTCGCATGGACGTGCTTGTTACCTGTGGAGTTATGGCCGATGTTGACCCTAAGATATTAAAAAAGCTCCCCTCCTGCGCAACGGTAGATGCCGCTCTTGATGAGCTTGACAAGGCAAATGCAGTTGACAGCGTGGCGGCTGTGCTTATGGAAAAGGCTCAGTATTATCTTGATGCAAAGGTCAAGGGAGAGATACCTATAGGCGCTGTAATGTTTTCGGACAAGCGTGGAATTATCGGCATGACAAGCTCTGCAGACGGGATAATCAAAACGCTTATGGAGGAGTACAATGGTTAATTTTGTGGGCGCAGGCTGCGGTGCGGCAGACCTTATAACCGTGCGTGGAAAATCGCTTATTGAACGGGCTGATGTTATTATTTACGCAGGCTCGCTTGTAAATCCGCAGCTGCTGGAATATGCAAAAAAAGACTGCGAGATACACAACAGCGCTTATATGACGCTGGAGCAGGTAATTGACGTGATAAAATCGGCAGAGCATGAGGGAAAAATGACCGTGCGGCTCCACACAGGTGACCCGTCGCTTTACGGTGCAATTCGTGAGCAGATGGACAGGCTGGACGAGCTGGGGATAAAATACGACATCTGCCCCGGAGTAAGCTCTTTCTGTGGGGCGGCAGCAGCTCTCAGGGCAGAATATACTCTCCCCGATGTGTCCCAAACGGTGATAATCACACGAATGGCAGGCAGAACGCCTGTTCCCGAAAAGGAGAGCATTGCTGCTCTGGCTGCTCATAATGCTACCATGGTCATCTTTCTCAGCACGGGGCTTCTAAAGGAGCTTTCGGCTGAGCTTATCAGGGGCGGATACAAGCCCGACACCCCTGCTGCCATAGTTTACAAGGCAAGTTGGGCTGACCAGAAGGTTTGCCGCTGTACTGTGGAGGATCTTGCTCATACTGCGTCGGATAACGGCATTACCAAAACAGCACTTATCTGCGTGGGGTATTTCCTGGGCAATGATTATTCCCTTTCAAAGCTTTATGACAAGAGCTTTGAGACTGAGTTCAGAAAGGCTGAGATTTAAAAGCTATAGTCACAAAAAGGAATGTTCGGATATGAAAATAGCGGTTATATCCGTCACCGAGAACGGAAACAAAATATCACGCAGGATAGCTGCGGGTATTGGCATAGCCTGCGACAGATTTGCTTTTTCAAAGCACTGTGACGGTTCTGCTGTGCCTTTTGATGATATGAAGCAGATGACCGCAAAATGCTTTGGGGAATATGACGGGATCATTTTCATATGCGCCTGCGGGATAGCTGTGAGAATGATCGCTCCCCATGTGGTCTCAAAGCTCAGCGACCCTGCGGTTGTGGTCATAGACGAAAGCGGGAAATTTGCTATATCGCTGTTATCGGGGCATATCGGAAAAGCAAACGCCCTTACCGAAAAAGTTGCGGAGATCATCGGTGCGGAGCCTGTTATAACCACTGCTACGGACGTCGGCGGCAAATTCTCCCCTGACAGCTTTGCAGCTGCAAATGACCTGTACATCTGCGAATATGACATTGCAAAGGAAATTGCGGCAGAGACGGCAAACGGCGGAAATGTGGGATTTTACAGCGATACAGGCTGCTTGAACACTCCCCCTTTTTGTGACAATAAAAGGCTTGGCATCTGCATTTCCTCTGACGCAACAAAAATGCCGTTTGAACACACTCTGCACCTTATCCCTAAGGATATCATTATCGGGGCAGGGTGCAAAAAGGGCACATCGGCAGAACAGTTTGAGCTTTTTTTATTATCACAGCTTGCGGAAAACAAGCTTGATATACGCCGTGTGAAAGCTTTATGCACCATTGACATCAAGCGGGGGGAAAACGCTATACTTACATTCTGCCACAATCATAACATTCCGCCGCAGTTTTATTCGGCTGCGGAGCTTATGGCGGTAAAAGGACAGTTCACATCATCTGAATTTGTTTTGAAAACAACGGGAGCAGACAATATCTGCGAGCGCAGTGCTATGGTCATGGGAAAAAGTCTGCTTGTAAAAAAGCAGGCTATGAACGGAATGACCTTTGCGGCGGCGGAGGCTCCCGTAAAAATTGATTTTAACAGGCGGGTATTATGAAATTATATGTTATTGGCTTTGGCCCGGGAAACAAGGAGGGCATGACCCTTGAAGCCGAGAGGGCTTTGCAGGAAAGTAACCTTATCGTGGGCTACACGGTATATGTTGAGCTTTTAAAAGAGATGTTCCCCTGCAAGGAATTTGCTTCAACTGCCATGAAGCAGGAAAAGGACAGGGTAATATTTGCACTTGAACAGGCTGATAGCGGCAAAATCGTTTCGCTGGTATGCAGCGGCGACAGCTCGGTCTATGGCATGGCAGGGCTGGCGCTGGAGCTTTCGGCAAATTACCCCAACACGGATATTGAGATAGTGGCAGGTGTTACGGCGGCACTCAGCGGAGGGGCAGTGCTGGGTGCTCCCCTAACTCATGATTTTGCTGTGATAAGCCTCTCCGACCTGCTGACCCCGTGGGAAAAGATTGAAAAGCGCCTTGCCTGCGCCGCTATGGGGGATTTTACCACGGCGATATACAATCCATCGTCCAAAAAGCGTGCAGACTATCTGGCAAAAGCCTGTGACATAACGCTTAAATATAAGTCCCCCGAAACGATATGCGGATATGTGCGCAACATCGGCAGAATTGGCATGGAAAGCGGTGTGATGACCCTTGCCGAGCTTCGTGATTTTAAGGCGGATATGTTCACAACCGTTTTCATCGGCAACAGCGAAACCAAGAATATAAACGGAAAAATGGTCACTCCACGAGGATATAAAAATGTGTGATATACTTATTTTCGGCGGAACTACCGAGGGCAGGCAGCTGGCGGAGTTCTGCGCAGGTCACGGGATAAATGCCTGCATAAGCGTGGCTACGGAATACGGCGCTGAGCTGCTCCCTCAGTCGGAATATGTGCATATCAATATTGGCAGAGAAGATGCAAGCGGTATTGCAGGTATGATAGAAAAGCTTGGAGTATCGGCAGTGATAGACGCTACTCACCCTTATGCAAAAGAGGTCACAAAGAACATAACTGCCGCCTGCACCGAAAAAAATGTCACTTTATATAGGATAAAACGTGCGGACGACGCAATATGCGAAAGCGCCATTTATTTTGACGATGTTACGGCTGCGGCGGAGTATCTTGACACTGTAAACGGCAATGCGCTTATAACCACAGGAAGCAAAGAGCTTGCGGCGTTCACGGCTGTGCATGACTATGCGAAGCGTTTTACCGCCCGTGTGCTTGATTTGCCGAAGGTCATAGCCGAGTGCAGAGCGTTGGGATTTCCCAATGAAAAGATAATTGCGGAAAAAGGTCCTTTTACGCTGGAGCAGAACATTGAGCATATTAAAAGAAGCGGTGCAGAATTTCTGGTAACAAAGGACAGCGGAAACGCAGGCGGTTTTGCAGAAAAAGTCAATGCGGCTCAGGTATGCGGTGCAGGGCTTATTATTATAAAGCGCCCCGATGAAAATGGAATTTCATTGGAAGAGGCGGAAAATATCCTGCTGGGGAGGTGCAGAAGTGAATAAGGACATAGCTGTTATAGGCATTGGAATGGACGGCGATAAAACTCTCACCGCCGAGGCAAAGGAAGCAATAGAAAGCGCAGAGCTTATAATAGGCGCAAGGCGCATGGTCAAACCATTTGAACACCTTAACAGGCAGATGTTTATTTCCTATGACCCGAAAGAGATAGCCGAGCGCATAAGGGCTTCGGAATTCACCAAAATCGCAGTGCTTATGTCAGGCGACTGCGGCTTTTACAGCGGCACGGAAAAGCTATTGCCGCTTATAGGTGACTGCCGTGTTATAAGCGGCATATCCTCCCCTGTTTATTTTTTTGACAGGATAGGCATTCCATGGCAGGACTGCAAATTTGTGAGCCTTCACGGTGCGGAAGCCAATATTGTGCGGAATGTATTCTCAAATGAAAAGGTATTTTTTCTCCTTGGTGGGAAGGTTAAGGTATCGGAAATATGCCAAAGGCTGTGTGAATACAGTCTGAACGATACAGAGGTTTATATCGGTGAAGACCTTGCGGCTGAAAATGAAAAGATATCCTCAGGCAGGGCTACTGACTTTACAGGATATGAAAATGCGAACCTTTGCGTAATGGTTGTCATAAACCATAATTACGAGAGATTTACGCCTGTGGGGATATCCGATGACTGCTTTATCCGTGGGAAAATCCCCATGACCAAATCAGAGGTGCGTGCGGTTTGCATATCAAAGCTGGCGGCTGAGCGTGACGGCATCTGCTGGGATATTGGCTGCGGAACAGGCTCCGTTACTGTTGAAATGGCTTTGCAATGTGCTGACGGCAGGGTGTATGCGGTAGATAAGTCGCCCGAAGCTGAGGAGCTTACACGGCAGAATGCAATAAAGTTCGGGTGCGATAATATTTCCGTTTTTTGCGGTCAGGCAGAGGAAGAAGCATTAAGCTTTCCTGCTCCTCAAAGCGTTTTTATCGGTGGGTCGGGCGGAAAGCTCAGTGAGATAATGAACATTGTTCTCAGCAAAAATCCCTATGCCAATATTGTCATAACCGCCGTGACACTTGAGACCCTGAACAGGGCTGTTGAGATTTTTGCCAAAGCGAATATCCCCTGCGAAATATCGCAGATAGCCGTCACACGGACACGAAAAGTTGGCAGTAGCACTATGCTGAACGCCGAAAATCCCATATTTATCATAAGCGGAGCGAGGCGGACATGAAAAGGATAATGATATCAGGCACGAACAGCGGCTGCGGAAAGACGACTGTTGTTTGCGCCTTGCTGAAAGCTCTTTCGGAGCGCAGTGTTGACGTGGGTGCGTTCAAGTGCGGCCCCGATTACATTGACCCTATGTTTCACAGCAAGATAATCGGCACCAAGTCCTATAATCTTGACAGCTACTTCTGCCCCGCAGGCACGCTGAATTACCTGCTGAAGAAAAATTCAGCGGATATGAACATTATCGAGGGAGCTATGGGCTATTACGACGGCATTGGCGAAAGTCATTCTGCCTGCCGCACTGCCGTTGAAACGGGAACGCCTGCGGTCATCGTCACCGACTGCAAGGGAATGGGCGCGTCAATGGGTGCGGTGATGAAAGGCTTTCTCACATTCCGCACGCCTAACAACATCGTTGGATTTATCTTCAACCGCCTGTCCGAAAGCATGGAAAAGACTGCTGTGAGCCTTTGCGATGAAATGGGCGTGACATATTTCGGCAGGCTGCCTTTTTCAAAGGATAATTCCATTGAAAGCAGGCATCTGGGGCTTGTTACGGCTGACGAGATAACGGGGCTTAAAGAAAAGCTGCTGCGGCTGTCTCAGCTGGCGGAAAAGTACATACATATCGACAAGCTCCTTGAAGCAGCCGAAAATGCTGTGGATATGCCATGCACCGAGCCTGATATTCCAAAGGACATTGCTCGGAATGTAAGGATAGCCCTTGCATATGACAGTGCCTTCTGCTTTTATTATGCGGACAATATTTCTCTGCTTGAAGAGCTTGGCTGCGAAATAGTCCCCTTTTCGCCACTCAGTGACAAGGCTCTGCCCGAGAATATCGGCGGGCTTATCCTTGGCGGAGGATATCCCGAGCTTTATGCAGAAAAGCTTTCGGAAAACATTCCGCTTCTGCATGAGATAAAGGAGAGCATTTCAGGCGGACTGCCTGTTATAGCTGAATGCGGCGGATTTATGTACCTGAACGAGAGCATTGAAGATGTGAATGGTATCCGCCGCAAAATGGCCGGCGTTATAAACGGGCAGGCTTACAGGACTGACAGGCTCCAGCGCTTCGGCTATGTCAGCCTTACCGCCAAAAAAGACTGTATGCTCCTTGACAAAGGAAGATCGGTCAGGGCGCACGAGTTCCACTACTGGAACAGCACCGCCTGCGGAAGCGACCTGCACGCAAAGAAAGCAAGCAGCGGAGCTGAATATGACTGTGCATATGCAGATGATAATATGTACGCAGGTTACCCACATCTGCATTTTTATGCGGACACCGAAATGGCGGTGCATTTTGCAAAGAAATGCTGCGAATACAGCAAAAATAAGAGAGGTTTGGTATGAAAAGAATAATTTGCCTTATGCTGACAGTTGTACTTGTTTTAACAGGCTGCTCAGCAAACAAAGCCGACAGCTCATCCGAGGCTGCTAAGGCTTCGGAGCCGCAGAAGGTGGCTGCGTGTACGGGAAGCCTTGCGGAAATATGGCTTCTGGCAGGAGGAAAGCTGTCATACGTAACGCAGGACGCTTACGACGAGCATCAGTTTGAGGTGGCTGACGATGTGGTGTGCATCGGCGAAATGAAGTCCCCCTCCGTGGAAATGATGATATCCGAGGGCGTTGACTTTGTTATAATGTCATCAAAAATAGCCGAGCACACAAAGCTCAAAGATACTCTGACAAATGCGGGCATTGATGTGCGCTACTACAGCGTTGAAAGCTTTGACGACTATCTCGGCGTTCTGAAAGAATTTACAGAGATCACAGGACGTGATGATCTGTATGAGCAGAACGGAACGAATATAAAGGCAACTGTTGACAAGGTGGTAAGTGATGCTAAGGAGCATGAGTCTCCCACAGTGCTGCTGCTGAGGGCATCTTCTCAAAAAGTCCATGCAAAGGGCGCTGACACCACGGCAGGCGCAATGCTAAAAGACCTTAACTGCACAAACATTGCCGATACCGATGAATCCCTGCTGGATAACCTCAGCCTTGAAGAGATAATCAAGGACGACCCCGATTTTATTTTCGTTACCACCATGGGAAAGGACGAGGACAAGGCGATACAGACCCTTAATGACACTCTTACATCAAGCCCCGCATGGTCAGAGCTTGATGCCGTAAAGAACGGCAGATTTTACATACTTCCGAAAGCACTTTACCACTACAAGCCCAACGCAAAATGGGGCGAGGCTTACGAAAATTTAGCGGAGATACTGTATGGTGAATGATAAAAAACACCCCGCAGCAATCCTCCTGTGCTGTTTTTTGGCTCTGGCAGCAGCGGCGTTTATGGGCATTGCTTTCGGAGCGGTAAGCCTTTCGCCAAAAGAGGTGCTTGACGGCATAATGGACGGAGAAGCCACCGCCAACGGCAGAATAATCTACTGCGTAAGGCTCCCCCGTGTGCTTGGAGGCTTTCTGGCAGGGGCTGCTCTGGCTGTATCGGGCGCTGTTATACAGGCGGTTCTCGGCAATCCCCTTGCCTCGCCGAACATTATCGGCGTTAACGCAGGCGCAGGCTTTGCGGTAGTTCTAAGTCTGGCGATATTTCCGACAACCTTTGGAGTAAGGTCGCTGGCAGCCTTTATCGGAGCGCTGGCGGCGGTGATGCTGGTATATTTCATTGCCAGGAAAACCGGGGCATCAAAGATAACTCTTGTTCTTGCGGGAGTTGCCATTTCAAGCCTATTTAATGCGGGAACCGATACTGTTACGACCTTTGTGCCCGATACTCTTTCTGGTCTTTCTGATTTCAGGATAGGCGGACTTGAGGGGATTTCTCTTGGCGTACTCTCCCCTGCATGGGTACTGATAATTGCGGGCATAGCTGCCGTAATCCTATTGGGGCACGATATAGATGTGCTTGCCCTTGGGGACAGCACTGCATTTACCCTTGGAATGAACGTGAAGCTGCTGAGATTTGTTCTGCTTACTCTTGCGGCGCTTCTGGCAGGGGCTGCGGTGAGCTTTTCGGGGCTTCTCGGTTTTATCGGGTTGATAATCCCGCACATAGCCGAAAAGCTGACGGGAAGCAGTCACACGCTGAAAATACCTGTGTGCGCACTTATGGGGGCGGTTTTCACATCAATGTGCGACCTGCTGGCAAGGACGCTTTTTGCTCCCCATGAGATAGCGCTGGGCATAGTTGTTTCATACATCGGCGTGCCTTTCTTTATCTATCTGCTTCTCAGAAAGAAGGGAGGAAAGCACGGTGCTTGAAATGAAAAACGTCAGCGGCGGATATGGCAGAAAGCAGGTGCTTTATAACATTGACGCTGCCTTTGAAAGCGGCAGGATAACTTCTATAATCGGGAAAAACGGCTGCGGAAAAAGCACTCTTTTGCAGATGTGCTGCGGGCTGTTGACCCCATCTGAGGGCAGCATTACCATTGACGGCGTGAATATTGCAAGCATAAAGCACGCTGACCTTGCAAAGAAAATATCATATCTCTCCCAGTCACACTCAGCGGGAAGCATAACGGTGCGCTCGCTGGTCTCCCACGGGCGTTTTCCCTATCTTGGGTATCCGAGAAAATATTCTTCTGAAGATAAGCGAAAAATTGCCGATGCAATGGAGCTTGCAGAGGTGACGGATATTGCGGATAAGTACGCAAACGAGCTTTCCGGCGGTCAGCTCCAAAGGGCATATATCGCCATGCTTCTGGCGCAGGATACGGATATCATGCTCCTTGATGAGCCTGCTACATATCTTGATATGAGCAGTCAGCTGGAGCTTATGGATCTGGCTGTGAAGCTAAAAAATGCGGGAAAGACCATTGTTATGGTAGTTCACGACATAAACACTGCACTGATATATTCCGACAATATCATTGCAATGGACAGCGGCAGGATAATCGAAACAGGTTCCCCACGGCACATATCCCAAAGTGTAGCCGTGCAGGATTCCCTTGGCATTGAGATAATATATGATGAAAATGTAAAGCAGTATTTTTTCAGAAAAGCTGCAAAGGAAGGAATGACCGTAAAATGAAAAAAGCAATAATCGCCGCAAGCTTCGGCACTACCTATGAGCAGGCGGCAGAAAAGTCCATCTCAGCCGTGGAAGAAAAGCTGAGGCAGGAATTTAATGGCTTTGAAGTCCGCAGGGCTTACACCAGCCGAATGGTGATAGCTGCCCTTAAAAAGCGTGGCGAACAGATTGACACTGTTGAAGAAGCTCTTGAAAAGCTGGCAGATCAGGGCTATACTCATGTGTATATCCAGCCCACACACATAATAAACGGCTTTGAATACAATAAGATCACTGCGGCGGCAGAAAAATATAAGGACAAATTCACCGTGCTTGAAACAAGCACACCTCTTCTTGATTCCGATGAAGATATCGGAAAGGTATGCGACCTTTTTGAAAATGAGCTTGGCTCCGAAAATGCTGTGGCAGTTATGGGTCACGGCACAGAACACAGCGCCAATGCCATTTATACCCGCTTTGCCGAAAAATGCAAAGAAAAGGGATATAAAAACATTTTTGCGGCAACAGTTGAGGGAACACTCACTCTTGAAGACATTATCCCGCAGATAAAGGCGGCAGGCTTCAAAAAAGTCATCATTACGCCCTTTCTTCTGGTTGCGGGCGACCATGCCAACAACGATATGGCTGGAGATGAACCTGACAGCTGGAAGTCAGCGCTAGCTTCTCAGGGCTTTGAGGTCGTTCCCGTTGTAAAGGGGCTGGGCGAATATGCGGAAGTAAGAGAAATGTATGCTGAACATCTGAGAAGAATTATAAAGTAAAAAAACAGCCGTTCCCGAAAAGCTTGGGAACGGCTGTGATATTATCAGCCCTTATTTAAGGCAACACCGTACAATGCCGCCAATAAATTCTCACAAATCAAGTTAAACGCATAAAGCTCTGTAACGGGCATATTGCCTCTGTAAATCTGCTTGCAGGAGCACTTTATCAAGCCGTCAGAGACTTTCTGTCAGCCAGATAAAGGTTTGCCAGGGCAAACATAATATTCAGTTTGGCGGTCTGTTTTCGCCAATTCATCGTTTATCATTAAAAATGTCAGTTGTCTGTTCATGTTTTTATTATACCATTTTTCTTGCTTATTTTCAATAGTTTGAGCGGTATTGACTTAAATCGTTTTCTATGAAAAAACATTACTTTCATCGCAAGTCAAGATAAATAAACTCCATACCGATCGTGCAACATCAAGCACTATTTGACTTTCTTTGTAAGCATAACCATCACCACGACATGCTTTCGAAACCTCATACCCAATATGTCCGTTGTAGTATGAATGAAAAATGTTGCCGATGCGGATAATATTTTGCTGACAGTTGCGTTGTCAGCTTTTCTTATAATGCACATACCCCAAAATGTCGATTTTGAGTAATTATATCAATAGCCAACAAATCGTAAAAATGATTTGTTGGCTTTTTTATGCTTATATGTTTGCTTATACAAAAGTTTGAAAAATATTTAAAATTTTAACCCATATATTGCAAACTCTATTATAAATATCAAAATTAAAATTGAAATATATAAAACAGGATTGATTATAGTAAAAATCACTTTTTTTATTCGGTCATCTGACATATGCCAATAAATTATTATTGTGCATATTAGTAAAATTAGCAAAATAAGCAAATAAAGTGTTAAAGAAATGAGAATAAAAATCATGGATATAAATGATATAAAAAAATACCCTCCCAAAATTTTTAAATAATAAAAAAAGTATTCACTAATATCAATTTTATACCTTATGATAATGTAAATTGGAATAACCCCACCACAAATACAACTAATAAATGTAACCAACATTGTAGGAGAAATTGTGTATTGAGCTAATAAAAACAAAGTTGATAATATTCCAAAAACAAGTAGATTTAATATAGGAAGAAATAATGATAAAAAAATTTTTTTCATAACAAAATAACGATATAGCAATGGCTATATCTTCCTCCTTAACTTATGTTCTGGTTTTTCTGATTTAAAGACGGTTATGATATACGACTATGTAACAATGTGAACAAAATGATAATAATTCTTTTTTTGGGGGTATCACTTTGAAACAGCAAGCAGCTGCGAAGATTTTAACACAGGTGAGGTGTTATAATGGAAGTATAAAAAACGGAAAAGAGGAAAAATCATGCATTACAAGAAGCACAAGTCACAGATGAGCATAATCGAATTTCAGAAAAAATACGATACCGAGGATAAGTACCGAGAAGAATTGTTCAAAATGCGTTATCCCAAAGGTTTCAAGTGCAGCAAATGCGAATGCACGGAGTATTATTATCTGAAATCAAAAGGAAAGTACCAGTGCAAAAACTGCAAACATCAAAGCTCTGTAACAAGCGGAACAGTAATGAACAGGTCACATTTGAAACTGACAGTCTGGCTGTGGGTAATTTAATTTTTTTCAAACGATAAACGAGGCTCATCAGCCTGCTACATCTCATAGGTTCTCGGGCTTCCATACAAAACCGCTTGGTTTGCACTCCAAAGGATTCACTATGCAATGGCAGAACGAGAGAATAAGTATATGCTTTCGGGAACTGTCGAGCTTGATGACACTTATGTCGGAGCAACGACAAAGGGCAAACCACAATACCTGAAAATGGAGTGCCTTGAAAATCTGAAAGGCGTCTAAACAGCTTGTTTTCGTTTGAGACCAGTGACCTTATCCTGTCCATATCTATGGACAGCGCTTTCATTATTGCCAGCAGTTCATCGGAAAGCTTGTCTGTTTCAATAAAAATGCTTATCCCGTGATAATGCCTTGTGGGGAAGCAGGAATTTTCGGAGCCGATATCAGCTGCCTTTACCGCCACATCTCCGTGAGACATATAGCAGCACAGCCTGTCGCCGATACTGCATTCATATCGCCCCTCCATGCAGTGATTTATTTCGATAACATCGGGGGCGCTGTTCTGCTTTTTGCTGCAGTAGCCCATATGTATATCGTTGAATGCAGCGCTTATTCCTGTAAAACATTATAAACGGTTATCATTCCTGCTCCCGTTTCGTTATTAAGGTGGTATATCCTGCATTTGCCGTCCTTATCCGAACAGCCCGTATTTCTTCCGTACAGCGCCATAAGGTCGAAGCCGTTGTTCATACCGCTTTTCATTTTAACAGATCCTTGTATCAGATATTAGAACCCGTCTTCACAAGCATATGCGCACGTCTTTTCGGCAAATTTTGCCGCAGACTGCGTTAAAAATCCTTGCCGGGCGAAAGCCCGCCTGCGGATTTTTGCCTACTCTGCAACAAAATTATGCTCGAAAATCCGCACACATTTCTTATGAAGACAGGTTCTTATTTCAGCCGTCATATGCTGCATCAGGTTAGCGTAAAGCAACATGAATATTATATCACAAACTAACGACGCTTGCAAGACTGTTAAGCTATATTATATCCAAACGGACAGGAAAAAATTATCCTTTATCTTTGTCAGCGAAAAATAGAAGCGTCCTTCTCTCCGATAAAAGAGAACAGAACGCCTGGTGTTTTTGTAATCAGCTGCTGCTTATTTTCCTCATATGATGAAGATAAACAATGAGCAGCGATACTCCCGTGAACACCCACGAAGCCACATATACGTTCATAAGCATATCGTAGGTGGGAACCATCTTGAATATGGTAGCAAGCCATATCAGTCGAAATACTACCGTTCCGAGTATGGTAAATATTGCAGGCTCCAGAGATTTGCCAATGCCTCTGAGAGCTGCACTTTCGACTTCATATGTAGTGGTAAGGCCTTCCAGTGAGCATACGTGATACATTCTGCTGAGAGCAAATGCCGCAACCATTTCGCTGGTGGTATATATGCTTACAAAGAAGTCGCCACATGCAATGAATATGATGCTCAGCGCCTCGGTAAAAACAAATCCGAAAAGCATACACTGCCAGAAAATCCTTTTGCATCTTTTGATATTTCCTGCACCGTAATTCTGGCTGGTAAAGGTGACAGCCGCCTGAGCAAAGGCATTGGCAATGTCATAGGTGAAATACTCGAAATTCAGTGCCAGCGATGAGCCTGCAATGGCGTATTCGCCGAATGAGTTTATTCCGCTCTGAATGAACACATTTGATATGGAAAATATAGCACCCTGTATTCCCGCAGAAATGCCTATTTTCAGCACTCTTATAAGGGGCTGCTTTTTTATCCCCATCTTTTCAAAGCGGAAAGCAAATTCGTCCTGCCGCCTGTAAAGGTGTATAAGCACCAAGGCGGTGCTTAAAACATTTGATATTACTGTTGAAATGGCAACGCCCGCTACTCCCAGCTTAAATACTATAACGAGCACAAGATTCAGCACCACATTCACTATGCCCGATATCAGCAGGTAGTACATAGGCCGCTGACTGTCGCCATAGCTTCGCAGAATGGCTGCTCCGAAATTGTATATCACCATAAACGGGATACTGATAAAATATATGTTTATGTACAGCAGAGCTTCATCAAGAACGCTTTCGGGTGTGCCTGAAAGCTCAAGTATGGGCCTTGCAATGAGCCAGCCGATAAGCATAAGACCTATGCCAAGGAATACGCCGAAGGTAATGACGGTGTGAAGCGTCTCGCTTATTTTTTCTCTGTCCTTCTGACCGATGAGCATTGCAAGCACCGCATTGGGGCCTACCGAAAGTCCCACGATAAGATTAACGAATATGCCCACCAGAGCCACGCAGCTGCCCACAGCTGCCAGTGCATTATCCCCTGCAAAACGTCCCACAACAGCCACATCCGCCGAGTTGAACAGCTGCTGCAGAATACTGCTGAAAGCCAGCGGCATTGCAAACAGGATAAGCTTTCCCGCAAGACCGCCGTTAAGCATGTCCATTTCTTTTGATCTTACAGAATCCACACTATTTTCCTCCCGATAAATACATCAAGCAACGCCGTCTCTGTGGCTTCCTGCTTTAACGTATTACATTTTATCACAACAGGAAAAATATTACAAGCATGATTTTGTGAAAACAATCAGCATTATTCATGCTCAAAGCTTTATTTCGGATACTTATAGCAAAAAAAGCCCTGCATCGTTAAATGCAGAGCTTTTGAGGCATACTCAAATGTTATTCAAGCACAAGAAGCAGAGCCATCTTGAACTTTCCGTCAGCTGTTACACTGTGGAGACCGTTTTTCTCAAAACGGAAGTTCTCACCTGCTTCAATGGGATAATCCTTACCCTCATAGCCGATAACTGCCTTGCCCTCAAGAGCGAAAATGATCGCATTTCCGGGAGCACGGTGGGGCTGCAGACCTGTGCCCTCATCAAATGACATAAGCACGAACTTCATGCTGCTGTTGCTTGCAATATCAAGGTTTGCGATGCTTCCCTCTTCATAGGGAATAAGGTCCTTGAGCTTCATAACTTCTCCTGCTTTAACTGCACTGTTCATAACTATCTCCTTATCTGTGATTATTTCGGTATAAATAATTCCTTCGCCGCTTTCCATTCCGCACAGAGTGGCAGGCGGAACTATCAGCACGCTTCCCTCGATCATTTCACACCGAACGGAAGGTTCTCCGACGATAAAATCGCCCTTTCCCTCAGCTGCAATGTATATTGCTGTGCTGTCATAGCTTTCACGGCTTATGGACGTATTTTTTCCAAGCGAGAAAAATGATACGCCTGTTTTAGTGCCGAGACCCGTATTTCTTGAAATGGTCATGCCATCTCTTGCAGGTCTTTTATCGGCAATTCTGAAAACGCCTTCTGACATTGGATATCTCCTTATTTTTCATTGTACTCAGTGTACATATGATATTATACACCGTTTTACTCTAAATTTCAAGCAGATACATAGGTGAACATATAAACCTTTTATAACAGAGGTCTGTTCTCAGTTTTGGTCATATGGTATCCTGAAATAGTCAAGTATCTTCTTGAAATTATCCTGTGCCGACAGACAGGTATCAATCAGATAACCTTTTTCATAAGTCCACTCTTTAAGCCCACGGTAATAGAACATTTTCAGTTCATCTGTTATAATAAACGGAACAATGTTATTGCAAAGACATTCCTTGAACATGATAAGTCTGCCCACACGACCGTTTCCGTCCTGAAAAGGGTGGATCTTTTCAAATTTCTGATGAAAGCCAATGATATCCTCAATACTTTTGGATTTTATCAGATCATATTCACTTATAAGCTTTTTCATTTCCAATGAAACATTTTCAGGCGCAGTTGTTTCCATACCGCCGACCTCATTTGGGAATCGTTTGTAATCGCCGACTGCAAACCAATCTTTGCGACTGTCTGCCGTGCCGTTTTTCAGCGTTCCGTGAAGCTGTTTTATAAACTTCTCCGTAAGCTTTTTATCTGCACTGTCGATTATCATATCAATACACTTGAAATGATTGACTGTCTCGACGATATCGTCCACATTCACTGCCTCATTTTCAAAACCGATAGTATTGGTTTCAAAAATATAGCGTGTCTGGTCGTGGGTAAGCCTGCTTCCCTCAATATGATTTGAATTATAGGTAAGGTCGATCTGTATTTTATGATATATGCCGCCTGAATATTTACTTGCTTTTTCGTTCCTGAGTATTTCAAGAAGTGTTTCGGGAGCCTTTTCCTTAGTATTTTTACGGGCTGGTTTTACAGCATCTTCGGGGATATTCCATGTTTTACCCGTAAGAAACGCACCATCAATACGTCCCGCTGAGCAATAGTTCCTTACGCTTCTTTCGGAAATTCCCCATTTTTCGGCTGTTTGTGAAACTGAAAGATATGCCATATCATCACCTACCGATATTATTATAACACATTATCGGCAAAATATCAACAGCAAAACGCCAAAATTCCTGCAGTTTTTGCCGATAGCGGCATAAAAACAATCCGCCAAAAAATGAGAATATCCCCACAAATTCTATGCAAATCCAAAATATTAACCCAAAAGTTACATTTAAATACACCTGTATTCCTGCAAATTTATTGACAAAACAGCGAAAAACCTTTAAAATAGAAGATGTGTTTATATTGAATCGAAAAGAGGAAATCAGGGAATGTTTAAAATAATGGATTCGGACGAAGCAGTAAAGCTCATACATGACGGTGATGTTATCTGCCTGAATTCGTTTGTGGGAATAGAAAATCCCGTAGAGCTTCACGAGGCACTGTACCGCCGATACAAGGCAACAGGCTCGCCTGCTCACCTTACAATAGTATCAAGCGCAGGCTTCGGTGTATGGGACGAGAACCGCAATGCGGAAAGCTACATAAGAGAGGGGGCTGTGGATAAGCTTATCTGCGGCCATTTCGGAGCTATGCTCAGCACAAAGAAGCTGGTGCTGGAGGATAGGTTTGAATCATATAATCTTCCTCTGGGCTGCATTTCCCACGCTATCAGAGCGCAGGCGGGAGGTCTGCCCGGAGCATTATCAAAGGTCGGTCTGGATATTTTCGTTGACCCTCGCCTTGATGGTCCCGGAATCAACAATATATCAAAGGACACATCGCTTGTAAAGCGTGTTGAGGTAGATAACGAGGAATTTCTCTACTATACTCTTCCGAAGCTGAATGTTGCCCTTATCAAGGGAACTGCTGCTGACCGCAAGGGAAACATTTCATTCGATGATATGTATATGTCTGGCGATGCGCTGTCCATCTGCCAGGCGGTAAAAGCAAACCATGGCAAGGTCATAGTTCAGGTTGACAGGATAGTCAGCACACCTGCCCGTCCCCGTAATACCATTATCCCCGGCTGTATGGTCGATGCTATTGTTATGGTCGAGCCTGAGCCTCGTCATGCGGCATATGAGTCCCTTACGGGAAGCTTTGAGATCCCTTATGCCCAGTGGCATGACTGGTACGAGATGCTTGCAGAGCGCACATACACCAAGCATGCAGAAAATCCTGCGGGAAATATTATCGGTAAGCGTGCTTCCATGGAGCTTAAACCCGATGATATAGTAAATATCGGTATAGGCCTCCCCGAAAATGTGGCTCGCTATGCAAGACAGAGCGGAATGCTGGACAGGATAACCCTTACCGTTGAATCTGGAGGCGTAGGCGGCTTCCCTGCTTCGGGAACAGTGTTCGGAGCAATGATAGGCGCTGCTTCCATGAACGATATGGCAAACCAGTTCGACCTTTACGATAACGGCGGTCTTGACATCTGCTTCATGGGCGCTCTTGAAGTGGATCGTTTCGGAAACGTTAATTCTCACCGTGGTCCCGGCGCATTTTCGGGCATAGGCGGATTTGCCAACATCACTGCCAAAACTCCCACGGTAGTTTTCTGCCTCACATTCAACACCAAGGGACTTGATGTTACCGAAAACGGCGAAGAAGTAAAGATAAACAAGAACGGCTCTATTGCAAAGTTTGTGAATAAGATAGATAACATCAGCTTTTCAGCCAAGCGTGCTCATGTCAATAACCAGAATGTTCTGTATGTTACCGAGCGCTGTGTTTTCCGTCTTGAAGATAACGGTCTGAAGCTCATTGAGGTTTACCCCGGCATTGATATGCAGAAGGATATCCTTGATCTGTTGGATTTTGATATTGCGATAGATGAAAAACTTTTGATTAAGTAAAACAAAAATCCATTGTTCGGTTTAAGAACCTGTCTTCATAAGAAATGTGTGCGGATTTTCGAGCATAATTTTGTTGCAGAGTAGGCAAAAATCCGCAGGCGGGCTTTCGCCCGGCAAGGATTTTTAACGCAGTCTGCGGCAAAATTTGCCGAAAAGACGTGCGCATATGCTTGTGAAGACGGGTTCTAAATATCCGACCAATGGATTTTTTATGTAATCTATATTATTTCATGCCGTCCTGAGGGTGAAGAGGGCATTTGCCTGTAAGCTCATAATGGCAGTTGCAGCAGCTGTCGCCGTAGCCAAGAGTGGTAGTGCGCTTGAAGCCGTTACCCATGTAGTAGGATATCATATAATCCACGATGCATATTCCAGGGAGCATTCCCTCTGCGCCGAATTTCTTTGCAAAGGCAATAAAGCCGCATTTTGTAATGTCGATCTCGAAGCTGTTGCTGTCGATGTTGCGGTAGCTTATCTCCCAGTCAAAGGCGTGAAGTCCGTTTTTCTGGCGCTCCATATGCTTTGCTGCTTTTTTGCGGAAGCCGTTCAGATATGTCTTTCCTGCCATGTGCAGAAATGGCTTTGGAACGGTCAGCAGCATTTTCTCATTCATGAGCCACATAAGCTCGTCCGCCTGCTCGGCTGTCAGCGAAAGCTCCCGCATGGTCTTATACCACGCCACATAAGACGGTGCATAGGCATAATTAAATGAAAACACGCTTTCCCCTATATCGGGAGTTTCTTTCAGCACTTCACGGAAAAGCTTATCCGAGCCGCTTTTGAATTTATCCCAGAAATCCCTGCCATATTTTTCGATTATCATTTTACGGCTTCTCGACATAGTGAGCCAATAAATAAATTTCATCATTTTCAGTTTACCTCGCTGCTTATCTGCTCTATCCAGCTGCAAATGTTATCAAGCACAAGCTTTCCGTTTCCCACATTGCAGTGATTCTGAGCGTCCTCCTTGTCGGTGAAAAGACGGAAAGTCAGGCTTTTTACATTTTTCAGCATATTTATCTCTCGTCCCACCATGCGGTAATCAATGAAATGATCCTGATTTGCGCCCACGATGAGCATATCCTGTGTTATCCTGTCGGCAATGGGGGCAATATCGTAAAGCTTCAGCTTTTTGGCATATCCGTATGCGTCCTTTGCCTCGTAGGCGTACATTCCATGCTTTAAGCCCCAGTCGATAACAGGCTCCTTTTTAGCCTTGATGCCGAAAACAAGGTTTATGAGCGGTCTTGCGTGAAGCGCCATAAATATGCGGAAGAGCTTTTGAACAGCAGGCTTCTGCATTCCTACGATAACGTCCTGAAAACATGGGAATACCGACCACGCCACTACCCGCTTTATGCGCTTGTCAAATGCCGCCGCTCTTGGCGCCAGATATCCGCCAAGGGATATGCCGATTATGGTAACGTCGTCAAGCTTGAAATAGTCCAGCACTGCCTTGACGGGCTTTTCCCACTCATGGGTGAAGTGCATTCCCTGTACCCTCATAACTCTGCCCTGTCCGGGGCCCTCAAACATATAGACCTCAAAGCCTTTTTCACGAAGATAAAGTACGGTGAAAAGAAATTCTTCAAAATAGCTGTCGTTTCCGCCGTGGATAAGTATTGTACCCTTGCTTTTGCCTGTAGGAACGGTGTGCATAACAGGAAGCTTTACATTTTCAAAGGGCACGTCAAATTTTTCTATAACAGCATTTTCACCCTCAAAGAAATCCGCATAATACTTATAAAAAAGCTTGGTGGCTTTAAGATAGTATTTTTTCTTGTCAGGGTCGCCGTCATACATAAAAAACTCGCTCATACGGTAATATGCAATGGCATTTTCGGTGCGTTCCTCGCTCATCGCCTTGTCGCCGAGAGCAATAAGCTCACGCTTCCAGTCTGCGCTTACCTTTATCTTTGATGCTATTGGAGCCACGTCCTCAAGCCTGCCGCCGTCCCAGTTGATCACACGGTTCAGCTGATAGTTGAAATTGCTCTCGCTGTTAAGCTCATATACGCCTTTTTTCAGTTTTACGGGCTGTGTGATATCATATTTTTTCATCGGAACTCCTCCTTAAACTATACCTATGATATCATACTTCCGATGAAAATACTTTCAATTATCTGCTGTTATTCGCTGCCTTTCACAAATTCCGAAAATGAGATGCCGAACATTCTTTTGCAGGTGGCGGCAAAATGGGATGGAGAATCAAATCCCGCACGCATGGAGGCTTCGGTGATATTTCCATACTTTTGGAAATGGATATACCCCTTGCGCATCTTATCCATGGCAAGATAGCGATGTAGGGATATGCCCACATTTTCTTTGAAAAGATGTGACAGTCTGCTGGGAGAAAGGCAGACCTTTGCGCAAAGCTGGGCTGTTATATCCTCGGGCACTTCGTCCAGCGAGCGCAGATATTCCAGCACCTGTGATATCCTCTCATCACGGAGGGTATTCCCCACGGTGTCAAGCCCCAGAAGCTGAGTTATAAGGCTGTCAGCCTGTGCAGGAGGATTGTTTTTCCATATCTCGCGGAGCTTTTCGACAGTTTCTTTGTCACCACAGAAGTACGGTCTGCCGCACAGATACTGCTTCTGCGCCTCTTCGGCAATGCTGCCTGCGGTATCAAACAGAAAGACCAGCATATCACCCGTTTCGGCATATGCTGTGTGGACTACATCTGAGGCTATGAAAACAGCGTCCGCATCAAAGCTGTCACCCGATACGACACAATGAACAGGGCCGTCCAGACCTGCGATAAAATGGACTGCCAGATGGCTGTGCGGGTCGGGAGTGCGATATTCCGCACGCATCATTATGTGATCGTATCCGAAAACTGTGCTTGTCATCTGTGAACGCCCTTTCATTTTAGTAGTGATTAGTGTTTGCTAATTTTATTATATCACATTTTATTGGATTTGGGAAGATGCAGGCATAAATTTACAGTATTGACAATCTATCCCATACTTGCTATAATCAAATCAGGCAAAATGTCGCATATTCTAAATTTACCGAGGAACAGCCATGAATTTTTTCAGTAATATTGATATACAGTTTGACATTGGCGAGTGCAGGCTCCATGCGGTCAATCTTATCTCGACCCATATTATCCACGACTTTCCCATGCACAGCCACGGCATCGGCTGCTATGAGATACACTACATTTCCGAGGGACACGGCACCCTTATCGCTGACGGCAGGGAGTTTGATATTACCCCCAACACCCTGTTCATCACAGGCCCGCTGGTGCCCCATGCACAGATAACCGACAAAAGCGATCCCATGCTTGAATGGTGCATCTACCTGAGGGCTGACGATGGGAACGAAAAAGACTATGACAGTCTGATACGGCAATTCCTGGCGCAGAAATTCTGGATAGGTCAGGACAATCAGGAGCTTCTCCCACTGTTCCGCAAGCTTTTTTCTGAGCTTGAAAGCCGTCAGACAGGCTACACCGACATGGTGAAGCTGCTGATATCCGAGGCAGTCATCGACATCACAAGGAATTACATAAGCAGCTCTGCGGAAAACGGAGTTTCCCCCACAAACTGCTTTGAGCGCACAAGCCTTACCATTGAGGAATACTTTCTTTACGAATATCGCACTGCCAGCCTTGAAGAGCTGTCTGAACGGCTGAGGCTCAGCACAAGGCAGACTCAGCGGCTTATAGAAAAATATTATGGCAGCAGCTTCAGCGAAAAGAAAACTCAGGCAAGAATGTCCGCCGCACAGCTGCTTCTTGCAGATGAATGTTTAAGTCTTACGGATATTTCGGAACGGCTGGGCTATTCATCTCAGGAATATTTCACTGCCGCTTTTAAAAAATATTACAAAATCTCCCCTGGACGGTTCAGGAAAAGCATGAAATTATAAAAATGTGACATCTGCAATGCTATAAGGTCATCATATACTCTTACTTTAATATTCCGATATCGGTATAATTAAAAGGTAAATCGCTTATTAAGGAGAAGTCACGCTATGATACTTATGGTACTTGTAGTAATATGCTACACCATCACGTCCCTGAACGACAAATACGCCGTCAGCAAGGCGGAAATGAACGGCAGCCAGATGACCTTTGTTATGGCAGCCGCCACATCGTTCTTTATGATATTCACCCTGCCCTTTCTGAACAGAACTTTTGAGATAACTCCCCTTTCTTTTGTGTTCATCTTTCTGCTGCTCATATCAAAGCTGCTGGAATTTCAGATGTCCGCAAGGATACTTGTGGAAATGTCCGCATTTGAGCTGAAAGCATGGCTTGGAATATGTATGTTCATGTCATATTTCACGGATATTATCCTCGGCAATGCAACATTTACAGCCCTAAAAATCCTCTGCGTGGTAATAACCGCCGCAGGTCTTATAATGATAGCCAAAACGGGCAAAAAGAATGTTAACTACAAAAAAATAGTTGTACCCCTGATACTTTATCTCCTTTCCAGATACGGCTACGGCATTGCAGTTACATGGATAAACAAGGTGGGCTGCATTTCGTCGGATATGGCGCTTTTTGCGGCGCTGATAATCCTTGCTGTAATACTTTTCCCCAAGTCAGATATTATCAGCCTTGCAAAAAGAAAGCCCAAGGAAGTAAGCATCGTTGCCCTTGCAAAGATTCCCAACGTTCTGGGACTTATACTTGAAAACGCTGTTATAGCCATAAGCCTGACAAACGACTCATTTATCCAGCCCATGATACTGATAACCATTCTTATTATCGGTATGTTCCAAAAGACAGAGCGTCCCACAGGCTGGAACTTAGCGGGAAGCATCATCTGTGCTGTGGGCATACTGGGATTCCAGTTTGCAGGGCTTGTATGATATAACGCAGTAAGATAACAAAGACCTCATCACAAAGCCCGGATAAGCAGGCTGAATGATGAGGTCTGTTTTTGTATTATACTATTTCAAAATCATAATCGCCGTGTATGGGAATGAGCTTTGAGTCTATCCGCTCAACATAGCCCCACCTGAGCTGTTCCAGAGAATGCACAAGAGCATCAATATCCGCAGACCGTCCTTCTGCTTCCATTTCAACGGAGCCGTCGTCCAGATTTTTCACCCAGCCAGATATTCCGTAGTTTCTTGCGGTGTAGCACGCTGTGTATCTGAAACCCACGCCCTGAACATTGCCGTGAAATATGAAGTGCTTCCGTATTTTTTCCAATTCTGATTTCCTTTCGTTACGCAAGTATTTCTCTTATTTGTCTGTTCACTATACCGCTGAGCAGATCAAGCCTTTTCTGATCTACGGATATTCCGGGGTGCTGCCTGAAAGCAAATCCTTTAAGATTTTTCAGCTCTGTGCGGATATCATCAGTCAGCAGTCCCCTTGCGGTCGCTATAAAGTCAGAACCGACAGACGGTCTGAGCTTTTTCAAATACCAGTCAACATTTTTGAGCTGGTCATTATCCAGATCAAAGCACAAAGAACGGTTGTTATCAAACACCGGAGCCATTTCGATGATATTCATTGTATCATTGTCCGCAAGCACTCCGAAATTTCCGAGATGCCTGTCAATATTCAGGATAAGACTGTCAAATATGCACATTCGTCTGAAATCATCACCGCTGCCGATATTTTCAAAAAATCCGAGCAGAGACGCAATGCTTTTTCCGCCTGTGATAACTCTGTCTGCCTTTACAAGGCCCATATGTTCATCGGTGAACAGCCTGCACTTGCTGACAAGCCTGCCATGCAGAAAATCCATATCATATGGCACATATTTTTTGCAGATGATCTCAGCCAGCTGTGACGCAAGATATTCCGACAGCGGCTCGATCACAAAGGCAGAACTTCCGCTTTTGCATAGAAATATTTCGTCCGCTTCACGTACCCAACACTTGGCATATGAACCGTCTGTGCCGAATTCGGGTGAAGCCGATGAAAAGTCGGTATCGCTTATAGCACCGTCAAATGCGGCATTTGCTATAATTTCATCAAAAGGATTGCTGTACAGCGAAACATCTGCCCATTTAAGGGTGCTGGTCTCTTCCCTGACCCAAAAGGTGTCATTTAGAGAGACCGCATGGGTCACACGGATAAATCCATCTAACTCGGTACATCCGTACCTTTCGAGCAGCTGTTCTATGTGCTTTCTGTGCTTGGGCGCTTTTCTTTTGTCAAGAAAGCTGAAAAGATCGGCATAGCCCAAGGGACGCAGCTCTGTAAACCATTCAAGCTCTTTAAGCCGGATTTCGCCAAACTCATCATGTTCACAGCTGAACAAAAGCCACGGAGTGTCCTTATTCATAAGGAGATATGTCATCTTTTCACTTCCTTTTGCGATTTTAATATGATTATAGCATATACGGTAATGGCTGTCAAATGCAGATAAATCTGTCTTTATTTCACCTGAAAGAACTCTATCTGCTCGCCAAGAGGGCCAAAGCAAAAGGCTATCCTTGCACTAAGAGGCTTTTCAGATGGTATTACAATGTCCTTTGGCTCAATAAATACCTCATACCCAGCCTCTCTTACAGCAGCTGCGCACCTGTCAGTATCATTTACGGAGAAAGCAAAGTGACGTATCACACCTGTATCTGCATCGTCTTCCCTGTTTGTGAAAATCTCTATTACTCCGTTTCCCGTGTCAAACATTATGCCGTCTTCCCACACTCGGGTTGTTTCAAGTCCCAGCACATTGCCGTAAAAATCCACTGCCTTGTCATATTCCTGCCCTTTTCTGCATTTGAGCGATACATGATGTATTCCGTTCACAAGATTTTTCATCTGCTTACCTCCAAACATTTGATATATATAATTATACACCATATGCGCAGAAATTTCAATTACCGATTGACGTTCATCTGCCCGATATGCTATAATGTCAGTGAATATTAACACGGAGGTTTGCTATGTCTGATTTTGTTAGATTAAAAGCCCCAAGAGGCTGGATAAATGACCCCAACGGATTTATTTATTACAAGGGCGAATATCACCTGTTCTATCAGCATTTTCCCTATGCGCCGATATGGGGCAGAATGCACTGGGGACACGCTGTAAGCAAGGAGCTGATGCACTGGGAGCACAAGGATATCGCACTTTACCCCTCAAAGCCCGATGACCGAAGCGGCTGCTTTTCGGGAAGCGCTGTTGAGCATAACGGCAGGCTGCACATTTTCTACACTGGTGTGAGCTACAAAGAGGAAAATCCGCAGAACATCAACACCTGCATCAATGATGAATTTACTGCCGCACAGATGTCCATAACCTCGGAAAACGGCTATGATTTTGATAATTTGGCGGACAAGTTCACTGTAATACCGCCTATTGAGGATAAAACTGTAGGCTGCAAAAATCATACCCGTGACCCCAAGGTATGGCGTGGCAAGTACGCATGGTACATGGTTCTGGGCAGCACCGCTGACAGAAAAGGACGTCTGCTTTTCTACAAAAGCTCCGATCTTGTTAACTGGGAATACGTGAACTTTACCGAAAAGGACGGCATGGGCTGGATGTGGGAATGTCCCGATTATTTTGAGACTGACGGAACGGGAGTTATCGTTATATCCCCTCTTGGTTTGCTGAAAGATGAGAAGCCTTATGATGCTGTTACGATATGCGCCCTTGCCGATTTTGACGAAGCAAGCTGCAAAATGGATATTGCGGACAAATGGCAGCTTTTTGACTGCGGCGAGGATCTTTATGCCCCGCAAAGCACTGCTGACGAAAACGGCCGCCGTGTTATCATAGCATGGGCACGTATGCCCGAGCCTTTTGCCAAAAACCGCAGAGGAATGTTCTGTATCCCTCGCATTGTTGAAGTGCGGAACAGTCACATATATTTCCGTCCCCACCCCAATGCCGAAAGGCTTTTCACCAAAAAGATAACCTCTCCCTCAGAAGCAGGTGCGGACGGATATAAGCTCAGCCTTGATATGGATAACGGCGAAGAGATAAACATCGGCGGATACAAGCTATCACGGAAAAATGACATTATTACCGCTGACCGCTCCGATGTTTTTGCAGGTCACAGTGAGATAAAATGCGTATTTCACACTCCTGAGATCAAGGAGGGCTGTCATCTTGATATTTACGTTGACCCAAATCTTATCGAAGTGTATGTAAACAATGGCGAATACGTGCTGACAAACACTGTTTACGGTTTATCGGACGAAATATCCGCCCAAAGCTATGAGCTGTACGCTGCCGCAGATTAAAAAATACAAAGCCCGCCAAAATATCTTGACGGGCTTTGCTGTTATTATAATGTGGTTATTTTAAGACTGTCCTCAGGCTCGGGAGAATAGCCGTTGTCGGAATAAAGCTCATATGTGCTGCCGTCATAGCCCAGCAGTCTGAGATCTGACATATCAATCTGAGAGGTATTGTCTGCCGCTGCTCCGAAAGGTATTGCCTTGCCCTTGCGGATAAAGAAAACAAGGGTATCAAGGGGAACATCAACATAGTGATGACCTGCGGGAAGTACAGCGGCGGTATAGTCGCTTACGGACTTCATGCTTATCATCATCATCTCTTCAGGAAGATATACATATCTGCCCTGTGCGTTCTGCTTGTAAATGGGTGCTATCATAAGCTCATTGCCAAGGAACAGCTGATCTTCTGCCTGCTTTGCCGTGTTATCCTCGGGGAAATCGAATGCCAAAGGTCTGAACATCATTTCATCATTCAGCGCTGCCTTTAAAAACTCGCTGTAAAGGTATGGGATAAGTGCATATCTTATCTTTATCATTTCGGCTGCGGAAGCGATGTTATCGAACTGATAAAGCTCCTGCAAGCGTGTTCCGTCTGCTGAGTGATTGCGGAAAAGCGGTGTGAACAGCGAATACTGGAGCCAGCGGAGCATAAGGTCTTCGGTGGTATCGCAGCCAAATCCGCCTGTATCGGAGCCTGTGAAAAGGAAGCCTGCCATATTGAGTGCAGGAAGCTGCTGCATTGACTGGAGAATATGCGACCACCAAGACTTGTTATCGCCCTGCCATATTCCGCCGTAGCGGTGTGCGCCGATGTAGGAGGAACGGGAGAAGAACAGTGTACGCTTATGGGGGCATATCTTTCTGAGAGCTTCGTTGGCGGAGCGGGTCATATTCATGCCGTAAAGGTTATGTACCTCGCTGTGCTTTACCATTTTGCCATTAACATTATGGTAGAATTTGTCATAATCACCCTTGTTGCCGTTAAGTCCCGCAACCATTCCTGTGAATGCAAAATACTCGTTGATGCCCATGTTGCCCGAAGTAAGCTTTTTTATCTCATTGCAGGTATCGGCAAGCCTGTCCTCGGTGTAGAAGATGGCAGGCTCGTTCATATCGTTCCAGAAGCCCTCTATGCCAAGGTCTGTGAGAGCCGCATATTTTCTGCCGAACCAGTCTCTTGCCTCAGGCTGGAGAAAATCGGGAAAATGAACTCTTCCGGGCCATACTGCACCCACAAAATCCTTACCCTCGGCGTTCTTGCAGAAATAGTTGCTTTTCACACCCTCCTCGTAAACGTCATAGCCGTCCTCTATCTTAACGCCTGCGTCGATTATGGGAACAAGATGTATGCCCTGCAACTTCATATCGTCGGAAAGCTTTTTAAGGTCAGGAAAGCGCTCCTTATCAACGGTGAAATCCTTGTAGCGCTCCATATAGTCGATATCCAGATAAATGCTGTCGAGGGGAACGCCTGCTTCCTTGTATTTTTCGGCAACAGTGCGGATATCCTGCTCATTCCTGTAGCCCCAGCGGCTCTGACCGTATCCGAAAGCCCAGAAAGGCGGGATATAGCTCCTGCCGATAAGCTGCCTGAACTGCTTTACGATGTCCTTTTCGTTTTCGCCTGTGATGATATATACGGCAATGTCATTCTTTTCGGGCTTTATCTGCATAAGGCTTCTTTTGGTGTAGCCGATGTCAAACTCCATTCTGCCGGCATAATCGAAAAATGCACCGAAGGTCTGCTTTCCGCAGATGATTATAAAGTTGTGAGAGCCGTAAAGCGAACGGGTATCCTCGTGATGATTGGGATTATCGTAGTTCCAGCTCACATACTGCCAGCCTCTTTTGTTGATGCCACGTATCTGCTCGCCCAGACCATATACGATATCGTCCTCGGAAAGAGCGTATGTGAACACTCCGTCTTTGACATCAAAATAAGGGAGCTTATCCTCTGATTTTTCTATATCCTTAACAACAGCGTCAGTGAAAAAGGGGTCTCCGTAAACATATTTTTTTATCATTTCAGCACATCCTTTAAAATTTACGTTGATGTTTTATTCTTCTTATGATATAATACTATAAAACAGCTTTGTAATCTATTGATATTCTACCATTTACTGATACTATCCTACTTTTTCGGAGGCGGCAGCATGAATAATATAAGCTCAAAGGAAAATCGGATACACTCTTCCGATATAAAGCCGTTCAGCTACTACAAATGTTCTATTCCCGATTATTTCAACTGCGTTCCCATGCACTGGCACAGCGAGTTTGAGCTGAGCTTTGTCCGTGAAGGCTCGGCACAGTTTATCTGCGGGGAGGAAAAATTCACATCGCAGGCTGGAGATATAATCATAACCCTGCCGAATGTGCTCCATTCCATTTATCCATGCCCCCACATCACCCAGGTGTATGATACTATCGTATTCAGCAGCGACATTTTCGGCAGCTCCGACTCCGACAGATATGTCACAGATTGTATAAAGCCGCTGATAAACGGAAGTATGCGGATACAGACTCACATTACCCACGAGCATCATTATTACAGCGAGCTTGAAAAAATAACAGGCAACATTTTTTCCTGCGCTGTGGGCGACACACCATCGCTGGATATGCTGCTGAGAAGTGAGCTTATACGGCTTTTCTGGCTGCTGGAGACTGAGGCGGAAAGCGACCCCGATTACAGCGAATCGGGAAGCGTTATCCGTCCCGCCCTTGAATATATCGCAAAGAATTACAACGATGTTATCACCATAAAGCAGCTTGCCGCCACGGTTCACCTGAGCGAAAGCTATTTTATGAATCGCTTTCATGACCATGTGGGACTGAGCGCAATGGAATACATCTCGCATTTCAGGATAGACAAGGCGTGCAAGGCGCTCCGCAGCAGCGATAAGGACGTTCTGGAGATCGCCTTTGACTGCGGCTTCCGCAACATATCCAACTTCAACAGGCAATTCAGGAGGATAATCGGCTGTTCCCCTACAGAATTCAGGAACAGAATTACGGAATTTCCGTAACAGATTATTTTATAGTCACATCATTTTCCGCTTTGTTACTTCCGTATGTACAGTCGATTTGCTTATGCCGAATTTTTTTGCGGCAGCACGCACCGTTGACCTTGTTTCTATTATGTACTCCCCTAATATTACAGGACGTTCCTTTTGTTCATCGTAGCTTATCATGCTGACAACAGCCCCCATTCAAATTTTGGCGTTATAACATATTTATGCGCTTTTAAGAGGGGTAATGACATTTTATGTTATATGTGTGTCATTCTCTGTCCAAAAGCTGTACATTGACAAGATGGGACAAAAAGCTATAATGCCAGTTAGCAAAAACTAATTAATCGTAAAATTGCGGAATGGAGTAAATATGTTTGATAAACGCCTGATGAAAATTTGTCCCGAAAGCAGAAAATATATCATAGGAAACATCGTGCTTCAATGGCTGGAGCTGATGTGCAATGCCCTGATGATATATACTGTTGCTCAAATGATCGAACAGAAATATAAGCTTTTCCACGAGCTGCCCATGAGTGCCTTTGCTGCTACCCTTGCTGTGATCGCAAGGAAGTGATGGCATGAAAAAGCGCAGCAAAGCAGGTACACTTTTCAGAATGCTGGGGCTTGTAAAGCCGTTGGCAGGATTTATGGTTCTGGCTGTAGTCACAGGCACACCGGGCTTTCTGGCGGTGCAGTTCATACCAGTTCTCGGCGGATATGCCGTGCTGAATGGTCCGGGCTATGATACTCCACTGGTGCTGAAAACTATCTGGATACTGCTGGCGGTATTTGATCTTCTACGTGCAGTGCTGATACTAATCACCAATAAAACTATAGACAAAAAATCATCGCATAATCCATATACGCAAGATTATGCTCAATTTTTTGTATAGTTTTTAATTGGTGCTTAGTATGAGATATACCGAGCAGAAGACCAATCATTACATAGCCTTCACGCTCCTTGCAATAGTCAGGGACAAGGTGTTCAAATCGCTGAGGAGTCTTTGCCCACACCATCTCCCCCATATGTATCGCAATAGTTACCGAGATCGTAATGTGCCTTTTCATCGGCAGCTTTCACCCTTATATGGATCTGCTGGCGGCAGCGGCATTCTTTTGCGTGGGTGTGGCAGTTCCGCTGATAATATCAAAGGTCAGCGGCAATACAGGCGATGAGATAAGAGGACAGTCGGGCGAGCTGGCGGCTCTGGTGCTTGAAAATATCCGTGGACTGAACGAGACTATCCAGTACGGCAAGGGCAATGAACGCATGGATCTTATGAACAGCAGGACAGACGCTCTTTCACAAAAGCAAAGCGCTCTCAACAAGCTTACGGGAACGAACATCGCCATTGCAAACACATTTAGAACCTGTCTTCATAAGAAATGTGTGCGGATTTTCGAGCATAATTTTGTTGCAGAGTAGGCAAAAATCCGCAGGCGGGCTTTCGCCCGGCAAGGATTTTTAACGCAGTCTGCGGCAAAATTTGCCGAAAAGACGTGCGCATATGCTTGTGAAGACGGGTTCTTATATTGATATTTGATGCGGCAGCGCTTATATTGTCGCTCAGCCTTTACAGCAGCGGAGCTGTGGATATCTGCGGAATGCTCATTCCGCTTCTGGCGTTCATGTCCCACCTTATAATGGCAATAAAGCACTTTATCCTCAGCAAAAAATCAAAATAAACATAATAAACAGCTGCGGCTCCCATGTTTGTCACATGGGAGCCGCAGCTATTTATTCAGCCGATGTATCATCGAGCTTGACGGAATATTTGTAGATAAGTGCTGAAAGAACAGCGGTTATTACCTCGGTTATCCAGAATGCGTGCCATACGCCGTCAGGTCCTGTCAGTCTGCTGAGGATAAACGCCAGAGGCAGGATTATCACGATATACCTGAGCAGTGAAATGAGCAGTGACGGAACGCCCTTGCCAAGCCCTTCAAGTGCTCCCGATGCCGCAACGGACACGCTTGAAATTATAAAGCCTATGGATATGACACGAAGCGCAGTCTCGCCTATCTTTACAGTCTCGGGATTTTCGGTGAAAAGCCCAATAAGCTGCGAGGGAACAGCAAGGCATATTACAGTTCCCAGTGCCATTATAACGGCGCACATGGCAAGGACAACATTATAGATCCGCTTCACACGCTTGTATTCCTTTGCACCGTAGTTGAAGCCGATAACAGGCCTCATTCCCTGAATAACGCCGTTTGCGGGGAGATAAAGGAATGTCTGGAGCTTGTAGTATATGCCCAGAACCAGCACATAGCTCTGCGAATACACCGCAAGGATAGCATTCAGGGCGGAGATGAGCAGCGAGGGCAGCGCAAGATTAAGGGTAGCGGGAATGCCTACGGAGTACATTCTTCCGATAATATGGCCGTCGGGCTTTGGCTGCCTCAGGTCTATTTTTACAGGCATCTGTCTGACACGGTAGGTTATGATGTAGATAGCAAGGGGCAGCAGCTGACCTGCTCCTGTGGCAATGGCGGCACCTCTCATGCCAAGCTTCGGGAAAAATCCGATACCGAAAATAAGCATCGGGTCAAGGATAATATTTGCAATACAGCCGCATAGCATACTTGTCATAGTTACCTTCATCATGCCCACGGACTGAAATATCTTTTCAAGGGAAATTCCCAGCATTATAACGGGTGCAAAGGAAAATGCAATGACAGAGTACTGCATTCCCAGCTCTATGACGCTTTCATCGTCAGTAAACATTCGCAGGAAATATGGCATTGCGATAATGCTTGCCGCCATAAGCACTATTCCGTGAACGGCTGCGAGGATAAGCCCCTGAGAAGCGGCGGTATCCGCTTTCTTGGTGTCTCCACCGCCGAGAAATATGGAAATAACGGCATTTATTCCTATGCCAAATCCTATAGCTACCGCATTTATGAAATTCTGTATAGGAAACACCAGCGAAAGAGCGGTCATGGCGTTCTCGCCTATCTTTGCCACAAAAAAGCTGTCGATGATATTATACAGGGAATTTACCAGCATTGATATGACCATGGGCAGCGACATGGACAGTATCAGCGGAAAAACAGGCTTTTGCTTCATAAAGTCGTTGTTCATAAAATACTCCTTATCAATAAACATAAAAAAGCCACACAACTGAATCAAGTTGTGTGGCGAAAAGGTGACATTGTCCGGAAAAATCCACTACAGGTTTTACAAATGATATTTTAGCATATTGCCACCTGTTTGTCAATGAATTTTCTGAAAAGTATGTCTTAAAGAGCGTAATTTCGTGCGATGATGTACGCCATATATGCGCCATAAAGCACTGCCAGCGTAATGCCCTCCGCACGGGACATTTTCTTTCCCGTGATGTACCATACATAGGACACGATGCTTACTCCCACAAGGATAAATCCGTCGATCACAGAATCCTTTGTTACAGATATGGGGGTGATAACGCCTGAAATTCCCAGAATGGCAAGGACATTGAAAATGTTGGAGCCTACAACATTTCCCACTGCCATATCGTTCTCGCCCTTGCGTGCGGCGGTTATGGAAGTCACAAGCTCAGGGAGACTGGTTCCCACGGCGCAGATAGTAAGACCTACCAGAGTTTCGCTCATGCCTGCTTTCATTGCAATAAGCTTTGCGTGCTCGACCACAAGATTTCCTCCGAGGACAATTCCCGCAACTCCGCCGATAAGGCTCATGGCGCACACGATGGGAGAAAAATCAGCGGGCACAGCCGTATCATCAGCGTTTGACGCTTCCTTTTTGGCAATTCTCACGGACACTATCATATAAGCTGCAAATGCAATAAGAAATACTGCCGCTTCAAGCCTGCTGAGCGTTCCGTCAAGAAGGAACAGCACAAACACCAGCGCTGCCGCAGCAGCAATGGGATAATCACGCTTTGCAACGCTGTCGTTGGTGGCAATGGGCTTGATAGCGGAGCATATTCCAAGGACAACCATTATATTAAAAAGGTTGGAGCCGATAACATTGCTGACAGCAAGGGAGTTGGAACCTCCGACAGCTGCGGAGATGCTTACCGCCAGCTCAGGTGCGCTTGTACCCATGGCAACAATCGTAAGACCCACGATAAGCGAGGGGATCTTCATTTTCGCCGCCAGAGAGGAGCTTCCGTCAACGAAATAGTCAGCGCCCTTTATAAGCAGGAAAAATCCGCCTATCAGCATGATTATGCTTATGATAACAGACTGGGGCAGCGCAGCAAAATAGCTGAATATTATTGCGACTGCAAGTATTATGGTGTAGATAATGTTCTTTCTGTTCATTTGAAAAGTTCCTTCTTTACATTTGGATTAAGATATTGTCCGTGCCTTTCTGTTTTGCTGCCATACTGAACGGCAAACTTAGGGCAGCTGTGGAGACACCGCAGACAGGCTGTGCATTTATCCTTGACCCATACAGGCTTATTGTTCTTCATGCTTATCGCCTGCACAGGGCATCTTTTTGCGCACAGACCGCAGCCTATACAGCTGTCTTTCACCCTGAAATGCCTAGTCTGCCGCATACTGTTATAGTATTTATCCGTAAAAAATGTGACTGCATTGGGGCATGACAGGCGCATATGATTGCCCGTGACTTTATTTCTGATATCATCTGTAACCTTAGCAAGTTCTTTTTCCGACTGAGCAAGCCGACTTTCTACCTTTTCCTTATCACTTAGATCAAACCACGGAGTCCATGTATCGGTCATTCTGATACTGAACCTTGCATTAAGCGTTATGCCATGCTTTTTTAGTATGCGGTCAGCCTGTGCTCCCACTGCTCCGGGAGTTGTGCCGTAGGTTGCGACAACGAAAGCATATTGTCCGGTATAGTTCTCTATGAAAATATTTTCTAAAAACTCACGGACATTTATGGGAAGCTCCCACGCATATGTGGGGACAACAATGCCGAGCATTTCGTTCTGCATGAGCTGTATTTTTCCGCAGTACTTTTCTATCGAAACTGCCGTATCTCCTATATCGTGTGCGATATGCTCAGCCACGTATCTGCAGTTGCCTGTTGCCGAAAAGTATAGTATCAAAATATCACCGCCGTTTTTATACAAAATATGATATAAACATATTTTACCATAGATAGCTGAAAAAATCAACTGGAATTAAAATATGTTGATTATGCACAACCTGCCCTTGACTTTTCACTTCCAATATGTTAAAATGATTCAAAAGTCCATCATTATATTGCTGTTACAAAGGAGAATGTTACATGGATAACAAGTACAAGGGAACCAAGACCGAGCTTAATCTTCAGGCAGCATTTGCAGGTGAATCGCAGGCAAGGAACAAATACACATATTTTGCTTCAAAGGCTAAGAAAGAGGGCTTTGAGCAGATAGCTGCCCTTTTCCTCAAGACTGCTGACAATGAAAAGGAACACGCAAAGATGTGGTTCAAGGAGCTTAACGGCATCGGAAACACTGCCGAAAATCTCAGCGCTGCCGCTGACGGCGAGAACTGCGAGTGGACAGATATGTACGAGGAGTTTGCCAAGACCGCCGAGGAAGAGGGCTTTACAGAGCTTGCCGCAAAGTTCAGAGCTGTAGGCGCTATTGAAAAGCATCACGAGGAGCGCTACCGTGCACTGCTTAAAAATGTGGAGACTTCCCAGGTATTTGAAAAGAGCACTGTCAAGGTATGGGAATGCCGCAACTGCGGTCACATCGTTGTTGGAACCAAGGCTCCCGATGTATGTCCCGTATGCAATCACCCTCAGAGCTATTTTGAGATAAGCGAAGAAAACTATTGATAAATACATACATGCACAAAAAACACGGATACTGCCGCAAATAACAGTATCCGTGTTTTTTTATTTGTTTATCCGATAAAGCATACAAGGTCTGCCGCCTGTTTCATAGTTCATATTGCCCGAGATAGTGCCTTTTTCAAGAAGAAAATTTAAATATCTGCGGACCGTAACTCGTGAAAGCCCCACCTTGTCTGCGATCTCCTCGCCTGTGAAATCCGTATCGGGATTTCGTTCAAGAAAGTTGTGCACCGTTTCAAGGGTCTGATCCTGTATTCCCTTAGGAAGCTGCTCAATGGTCTTTGAGGAACCGCTGTTAAGCATGGCATCAATATGCTGCTGGCTGAACTGCTCCAGATCGTGGAATGCGTCCTGTCTGCTGAGGAATTTTTCCAATGCCTGCTGAAATCTTGCACTTGAAAAGGGCTTGATAAGGTAATCTACAACACCAAGCCTTACCGCTTCCTCAATGGCTGCGCTGTCGTTGGCGGCTGTTACCATTATTACCGCCAGCGGAAGATTTTTCTCCCTTATCCTGCGCAGCACCTCAATGCCCGTGGTCTTTGGCATATACACATCAAGAATAACAAGCTGAACATTGTTTGCCGTCAGGTAAGCCAGCGCCGCATCACCGTCACGGCACACGGAGGCTACATGAAAATGCTTGTTTTCGGTCACATACTGCTTGTTTATCATGGCGACCATAGGGTCATCTTCAACTATCACGACCTCATACATTGCTGCCGCCTCCTTCATCTGTAAGTGTTACGGTAAAGGACGTGCCAACGCCCTCCTCCGACTCAACGGAAATGGTTCCGTTATGCTTTTCGATAAGCTGCTTTATAAGGTGAAGCCCGGTTCCCCTGCCGTCACCCTTGGTGGAAAAGCCGTTTTCAAAAATCTTTTCTCTGTTCTCTTCCGATATGCCGTTGCCCGTATCATCAACAGTGATTATCATTGCATGGGGCTTTGTGAAGATGCCAACGGTAAGCTCCTTGGGAAGCTCATTTTTCTCGTTGAGCGAATCCATGGCGTTTTCCGTAAGATTGCCGATAATGGTTATCAGGTCGCCCGACGGCAGAGAGATATCATTGCGTGAAAGCCTGCTGCCGCCCTCCAGCGTGAACTTGATATTAAGCTCTGCTGCTCTGGAATACTTGCCGATAAGCAGCGCTGCCACTGACGGGTCATCAATATTTTTCATTATACTATGTATGACAGTCTGCTGGATAGAGGTTATATTGGTTATGTACTCGCAGGCTTCGTTTGTGCGCCCCATCTGGATAAGCCCCAGGATAACATGGAGCTTATTTGTGAAGTCATGGTTGTTTGCCCTCATTGATTCCACAAGGTATTTAACGCCCGAAAGATCCTCCATAAGCTTTGTGAACTCGGTTCGGTCACGGAGAATGCAAAGTCCGCCTGAGGTGCTGTCACCCTCTGTTATGGGCACATAGTCGGCTATGATATCCGAGCCGCTGTCGGAATGAACAGAAAAGCCCGATATCTTTTCGCCTGAGGACATTATAGTTCCCGTCATCATTTCGGGTATTGCCCGGGAAATATTCAGCTTATCGTCGCTGTCGCCAATGCCGAGCATTTTCTTTGCGGCGCAGTTTATGTAAACCACAGAACCGTCCCTTTCAAAGGCGAGAAGTCCCTCTTCCAGTGATTCAAGCACATTGTCACGCACGGTGAACATAGCGCTGAAAATATCAGGCTCATAGCCCTTGAGGATACGCTTTATCCTGTCGGAAAGCTGTCTTGACAACGCTATAGCCAGTGTGATGACCGCAGCCGCACACACTGTATGAAGGATTATTATGCTTATTACTGTTTTTCTGATATTCTGGGTCAGCATTACCGCAAGGACAAATCCCACATAATTTCCGCTGTCGTCATAAATCGCAGCATATGCACGCCTCTGTGCGCCCGAGGGACCTGTATCGGAGGTGACATAGAAAATGTCGCTGTCGGTAAAATCGGGTATCGTGCCGTCATAAACAGTGCCGATAAGCTCATGATTTGTGTGGTAGATACGCCTGTTATCCGAGCTTATGACAGAAATGACATCAATATTTGTAAGGGAGCTTTTAAGCGAGTCGAGGTAGCTTTCGGTCATATTGCCGTCAATGCTGCCATCGGTAAGCTTATCACGGATTATCTGTGACTGAGCCACCGCCTGGGCGATATTTTCAAGGTTCTGGTCAAGCCTTGTTCTGTCCGTATATATGCTTACTATTATGCTGATTATTGTAATAAGTACAGTCATCACCGATACAAGTATGAGCAGTGTATCGAGTATCTGCCGCTGTATGGTGCCTGTCTGAGCGCTGCGGCGCTGTCTGCTGTTCATTCATATGACCGCCTTTCAGGTGTATTGTAAATATTATAACACATAAAAACACTTTTGAAAAGAGAATATGCGGATAAAAAGGACTTTTGAAAGTAATGTAAATAAGGTATTTTGCCGAATAATAGCTATATTCCGTGATTTGTGACGATTTTACTTTTTTAAGTAATTTCAGCCGAGGATAAGGAAAATGCGTTGATAACTTACCGATCATTGATTTTTATTCCCATTGGAGTTAGAATAGAGACAACAAAGAAACCAATACCGAAAGGAAAGAAAAGAAATGAATACTTTTGCAAGCTTAATGGAAATGATGATGGTCGTATGCTTCGGAATCTCATGGCCCCTTAACATTATCAAGGCATGGAGATCCCGTTCAGCTAAGGGAATAAGCCTTCCCTTCTACTTCTTCATCTGGATCGGATATGTTTTCGCATTCGTCGGCAAGTTTGTTCTTATCGCAGCAAACGCTCCCCAGCCCTGGTACGAAACAGTTCACTGGTATGTAATGTTCTTCTACGTACTTAACATCGCAATGGTAACTACAGGCATCGGCATCTACTTCAGAAACAAGCACCTGGATAAGAAGACCGTTGGCATAAATAAGCTTGCGGCTGTAACCGAATAAATCTTAACCACAAAATAATCATAGGAGGATACTATTATGGAAAACGCTGTTGGAAAAAGCCTTATGGCACCCCTTGGAACAGGCAGAATTTCTTTTATAAACAGAAAAGCTGAGGCAGCTGAAAAGACAGCTTATATCGCAAAGGTTTACGAAAGAGAAGCTGAAGAATACATGAAGCTCAATGAGCTTGCCGTAAGCAACGGCGTTGTCATGATGGGCTCCACCTTTGCAAAGGATATCCCCGTAGGTGAGCTGAGACAAGCATTTGAGCTTGACTTCAACATCTACAACCGCAGCTTTACCGATCTTTCCGTATTTGATGCAGAACCCGTTCTCATCAACTGCGTAGAGACACTTGCTCCTTCCAAGATCGTTCTCCAGCTTGGTGAGACTGACCTTGAAAGAGGTTTCAAAACAATTCCCGAGATCATTGCAGAATACACAAATGTTGTAAAGGCTCTCAAGAAGAGAAACCGTTTCACAGACATCGTTATCGTTTCCGTATGCGAGACAGGCAACGGCACTCAGCCCGCTGAGTTCAACGCACAGCTGGAAAAGATGGCTAAGAAGCTTGGCTGCAAATATGCAGACATCACCTCCGCTTCTGCTGACCGTATGCCCTGCGTAAAGGCATTCAGCCTGCTCAAGAGATTTATGCGCAGCCAGCTCACATTTACCGATGCAATGACAATGGTAAATTATTAAGCAGCTTTCCCAAACCAATTCCCACTTCCTTCATATATAAAAGCCCTCAGAAAAGAAAGCAGGTTCTGAGGGCTTTTTATTGCTTTTTTACGACAGTTATGCTATAATATCAGTAATTCGGACGTGTAAGGAGTGCTTTTATGAAAAAATCTGTGTTTTATCACCACATGGCAGAGGCTGCCTCTCAGAAAGGCATGGCAATACAGGATATTATCAGGCAGGTACATTCTCTCGGTATCGGCTGGGCAGAGGTTGATCTTGCCGACCTTAAAAGGGATAATTCTATTGCGGATATGCTGAAAAATGAGGGCATGGGAATATCATCTATCTACGGATTTTATGATTTTGGCAGCTCACAGAATGGCTCCGCAGGCTTTGAGCACGTTCAGCTTGCAAAAAAGCTCGGCTGTGAAAAAGTAATGATAATTCCGGGCTTTTATGCCTCCGATGACAAGGCACAGAGTGAGAATGAGCGAGAGAAAATGCTTGCCGCTATGAAGCAAATGTGCGAATATGCGCAGTCAGAGGGTATAATTCCCACTATCGAGGATTTTGACGACTGCAAAAGCCCTATTGCAACGGCGGAGCAGATGATATGGTTTGCAGAACGCATACCTCAGCTGATGATAACCTTTGACACAGGCAATTTTATGTACAGCGGTCAGTCTGAGCTTGATGCCTTTGAACTGCTGAAAGACAGGATAGTCCATGTTCACTGCAAAGACCGTTCACTTATCGAAAAGCCCCAATGCGAAATGAAAATGACCGTTGACGGCAAGGCAATGTATCCTGCTCCCGTGGGCAGCGGCTGCATAAAAATGAAAGAGATAATAGCCTCTCTTGAAGCACGAGGATATGACGGCATTTACACCATTGAGCACTTTGGTGCGGAAGACCAGCTTATGTACATTAAACGATCGGCAGAATTTTTAGATGGAGTGATCTGATGACAAAAAAGAAAAAGGCAGTGGCAATAGTTTTATCCGCTGTGGCAGCTGTTATAGTGCTGACATTGCTGTATGATATGATTTTTCCCAAACTTTATGTCAGGGCAAAATATCCCGATATGACCGTTACAGCTATCGAAAAGGAAAAAGGCTCATGGTCACTTTTCGGCATAAGCGACCCCGAAATGCGTTACCTTTATTACAGAATGTATGACCCGAAAAATGATCTCAGCTTTACGCAGCAGTTCAGCTACAGCATATTTTTGCCCGTTTATTCCGCAGGCGCTGACCAATACGAAGAAACGCTAAGGAAGCATAATATCAGCATAATGGCAAAAGAGGGCTTCAGAGAAATCGCAGATGAATTTTGCTCTGATTACATTTTTATGGATAATCCCTTTAACGGCGAGGATCACACGGGCTATCTGCTTTTTATAAACGAGCGTGACCCAAAGCTCATAAAGGCGCTGGCTGACAGCCTTGACGGATATGTGGAAGATTTTTTCAGAAAGAAGCAATACGATTACATCACTTACAGCATATACATCTGCACGGATGATGAGACTTATGAAAAGCTGAAAGCTGCGTCAACTAAGGGCGATTTTTCCGCAGGCTATATTGGTCAGGCGCATTTTACCGATATTATCCCCCAAATGCTTGACTGCAAAGCTACTCGCATAACTGCCGCCAATGACGGCTTTTCGGAGCGAATATTTACCGATATGGGGGATAAATCGGACGACGAATATCAACCACCCGAAAGCTTTGACACGGTGATGTTCTGGTACGACAGCGAGCCGAATGCGGCTTACAGCGGTCATTTTTACCTTTTCGGACTTGATTTTAACGGAGGAAATAACTGATGATAAGAGTTACAGTATGGAACGAATATGTTCATGAACGTGAATATGAGGGCATTGCAAAGGTATATCCCAAGGGAATACACGGCTGCATTGCGGATTTTCTCGGTGTGGAGGATGATATCACTGTCACCTGCGCCACCCTTGATATGGAAAATCAGGGAATAAGCGAGGAGCTGCTGAAAAATACCGACGTGCTTATCTGGTGGAGCCACGCCCGTCAGGAGGACATCACAGATGAAAATGTAAAGCTCATACAGAATAATGTGCTTCAGGGCATGGGCTTTATAGGTCTGCACTCCGCCCATTTCAGCAAGCCGATGAAGGCTCTGCTCGGCACCAGCATGACCCTTAAATGGAGAAATGACGACAGCGAAAAGCTGTGGTGCACTGCTCCCTATCACCCTATTGCTCAGGGTATTGACAGCTGCATAGATATCCCCACAGAAGAGATGTACGGCGAGTTTTTCGATATTCCGAAGCCCGATGATGTGGTCTTTACAGGCTGGTTCAAGGGCGGAGAGGTGTTCCGCAGCGGCTGCACCTTTACCCGTGGCATGGGCAAGATATTTTATTTCCAGCCGGGACATGAGGAATATCCCATATACCATATGCCGCAGATACAAAGGATCATCACCAATGCGGTAAGGTGGGCTGCTCCCACGTCAAGGCTCGGTGAACCGCCTCAGTGCGTAAATCAGCTGCTGTGATAATATATAAGAACCCGTCTTCACAAGCATATGCGCACGCCTTTTCGGCAAATTTTGCCGCAGACTGCGTTAAAAATCCTTGCCGGGCGAAAGCCCGCCTGCGGATTTTTGCCTACTCTGCAACAAAATTATGCTCGAAAATCCGCACACATTTCTTATGAAGACAGGCTCTAATTCAATATATATAATTCAAAAGGCTTCCGATATCATTTCCGGAAGCCTTTTTGTTATAGTCTTTGTCCGCTGCGAAACTGTTTGGGAGTCAGTCCCGACTTCTGCTTGAATGTTTTTATAAGGTGGCTGCAATCGGAAAAGCCTGTTTCCTGACTTATATAGGTGAGGTCAAAATCGGTAAAGAGCAGAAATTCTCTTGCCTTGATGTATCGCAGCTCCTCCATATATTCCTTGCAGGTCTTGCCGTATATCCGCAGGAATTTCTTGGCAAAATTGGAATAGCTCATACGGCACATATCCGAAATGTCAGTGACCTTTATACCCTTGCCAAGATTTTCTTCGATATACTCGGTTATGTTGTAGATATCGTAAACGCCGTCGTCCGCAAAGACTTCACTGTCGATAGTAAATTTGCTTTCCTGCCACAGCCTCAGCACGCCCACCAACAGACAGGATATATCCGAGCGGATAATATCGTTATAGCCGTAACGCCGCACCTGCATTTCTTTTATGCAGTTTTCAAATATGCGTGATGCTTCTATTGCTTCGGTCTGGGCATTGTCAAAATATATGCTCATTCCACGCTGCTCCGCAAAGCTGAAAATGCTCCTGAACTTGGGGGCGTAGTCAGCGGTCATATTTATACAATTTATATCAAGCTTGATAACGCCGTATCTCAGATCATCGGGCGAGTCGGAGGATATGGAATGAACGGCTTTGGGGTGAAAAAGTGCCATGTCTCCCCTGCCTGCCGATATGACCGTACTGCCTGAACGCACCTCAGCATGGCCCTCAAATATGTAGATTATCTCCATAAAATAATGCCAGTGGGGCTTTATGGGGAAGCTGCATCTTGAACCGTAATCCATAAAGCATTCTATCGGCGAATTAAGACTGTCGCATTTTTCATAAAGAGTATTCATGTCATTTCCCCCTGTGATAGATTTTTACAACTTTAAGATGTATATATTATATCATTTCCAAAATTAAAATGCTATACTTTGTAATAAATTTTTTTGAAAGCTTTACGCTTTGGAAAAGAGGTATTTATGAAAAAGGCAGCTATTTTTACAGATCTTATAGGATATGAAACTATCGGCAGGAAAACTGCTGTTTTAACATCTCAAGCACAGGATTTTACACTTAACGATATAAACGGAAACAGCGTGTATGCAGGAAAAGTGACACATTTCGGCATGGATAAGCTTTCGGGCGATGATGTTTATATCGCTGATTTCTCCGGCTTTGAGGACGAGGGCGAATATTACATCACTGCCGACAATGGTGCTGTTTCCGAGCGTTTTTTCATCGGCAAAAGCGTTCACAGCAAGGTGCTGGATGACATGACTAAGGCATTTTATTATCTTCGCTGCGGCTGCGGACTTGACGAAAAGCATGCAGGAAAGTTCTCTCACGGCAGATGTCACACTGAACCTGCCATGCTCTGGGAAGATCACTCCGTTTCGCTTGACGTAAGCGGCGGCTGGCACGATGCGGGAGATTACGGCAGATATGTTACCGCAGGAGCCTGCGCACTGGCTCACCTGCTTTATGCTTATGAAATGTTTCCACGGACATTTGACAGGCAGAACATCAACATTCCCGAAAGCGGCGGAGTTTTGCCCGATATTCTTGCGGAATGCAAGGTCGAGCTTGACTGGCTGCTCAAAATGCAGAGGGCGGATGGCGCTGTTTACCATAAGGCGACAACGGCACATCACGCAGCCTTCATCATGCCCGAGGAAGATACTGCGCAGATGTATGTGCTCCCCATTTCTTCCATGGCAACCGCTGATCATGCAGCAGTTTGCGCTCTGGCGGCAAGAATTTATAAGAAATTTGAAGAAGAATATTCCGCAAAGCTGCTTTCCGCTGCCGAAAAGTCAGCGCAGTGGCTTATAAACAATCCCGATTTTTACTTTGATAATCCCAAGGAATGCAAAACAGGCACATACGGCGAGGACTCGGACAAAGATAACCGTTTCTGGGCGTGGTCGGAGCTTTTTACCGCTACAGGCAATGAAAAATATCATGACCTTATGAAAACGGCGCTGAAGGACAGCTTCCCCATTACAGCTCTGGGCTATGGCTCTGTCGGCGGTCTGGGTGCGCTGGGGTATATGCTTTACAGCGGCAGCAAAGACGCTGCATTGTCCGACACATTCAAAAAAGCCTTTTCCGATGAAGCCCACCGCCTGAAAACTATTGCGGACAGCTGCGGATACGGTGCTGCCATGGACGAAAGAAGCTACTGCTGGGGCAGCAGCATGAACCTGATGAAGCACGCAATGATATTTGCCATTGCAGATAAGATTTGCGGCGAAAGACAGTTTTACGACTATGCGGCACAACAGCTCCATGTTCTTTTGGGGCTTAATGCGCTGGGCTTTTCATACGTATCGGGTGAGGGTGAAAACAGCATGAAAAATCCCCATATGCGCCCCACCGCTGCGGACGGCATTGACGAGTGTATCCCCGGACTTGTAAGCGGCGGCCCTAACAGATATCCCTCTGATGAAGCTGCTCGAAAGCTTATCAAAAAGGGCACTCCGCCAATGAAGTGCTATGCCGACGATGTGGGAGCGTATTCTCTCAACGAGATAACCATTTACTGGAACTCCCCTGCTGTTTTCACGGCGGCATATATCATTGACAGTGAAGAATAAAAATATAAAAGCTCTGCGATACATAGCGAACGCAGAGCTTTTTTCATAAGTATAATTCTTTTCGTCTAATACTAAGCACCAATTAAAAACTATACAAAAAATTGAGCATAATCTTGCGTATATGGATTATGCGATGATTTTTTGTCTATAGTTTTATTGGTGATTAGTATAAGTGATGTATATGGCTTTTCAGCCCTTATTTCGGAGGCAGATGACATATCTATATCCGCATAAAGCAGCTGCTCGGAATCATCGGCATGAGCTGTGATATTTCCCAACGGGTCAATAACCACAGAACCGCCGCAGAAATCCATGCCCTCCACAGCAGCAAAGACTATCTTTTACGCCGCTGTCGAGAACTTCCTTCTGAACCTTAAACTCCATTATCATCACCAGAAATTTTTTTGCTGTTCCTGTCTCTGATAGTGTGCAGCGGATCCTTTATGAGAAGATATATGACCCAGACTGTCAGCGCCAGAGCTGTTACCGAAAGCCCGAGGAAACCATCGTTCAGCATATCCTGAGCGGAGGGAACGAAAAATTCCACACCCGCTTCAAGATACTCAACAACAGCATCTACCAGCCACATAAGGGACGCTCCCCAGAACATATACATAAGCAGACTTATCTTCATATTTCTTGCCTTTTCCGATACGTACCAGACAAGTGTTGATATGACCGCCGCAAATACGGTTATAAGCAGGGTCATGCGCCTGCCCCCGATCTTGCGGTATCGGTGTCTCTGCTCTTTGATTTTGCCGAAATAAGCACATACACTGCCCATACAGCAGTTACAAGCAGAGCCATTGCCGTTCCGGAAACTGCCATCTCGTGGAGCATTTCCGCTGTCTGTGCAGGGTCGGAAGCGGCTGTAAGGAACGGGAACGAGGGGATTATCTCGCCGTGCCATACGTGCTCGAAAGCAAGCAGACCCGAGCCGCCCCAGAGCAGACCGTTCAGCACACTGAGCTTTTCGGAAAATCTTGATGTCTTTTCCGTGCCGTTATTATCTTCTTTTCTTTTTACTATTTTCTGTACAGCAGTGGTAACTATTGCCTCCGCTGCGGGAACTATAAAGCAAGCCATATTTATAACCTTTTCCTTTTATATTTTTATTTATCCCAGCCAAGAGCCTTTCTCTTTGCCTTCATGTCGGCAACTATCTTTTCGCCCAGCTTTACAGGATCGGTATCAACATTCATTGTAGAGCCGAGAGTTTCAAGTGTGCCGTATTTAAGAAACTCTATTACGTTCTTTGAGCCGTATATCTGAGCCTCAACACAGTGATAGGAACTGATACCGTTAAGACGGAAGCCCAAAGCTGCATCGATGCCTTTTTCATTGCCCCACTCAGGTGAGCTGAATGCAAAGGGAAGCTCGTACATCTTATGACCGAGAGCACCTGCAATTCCTGCGAATATTCCGCTGGATCTTGTGTTGTCGATACACTCGCCGACGTGCCATACAGGAGGAAGATCAGGCTCCAGGAACTCACGAAGGGACTCCCCTGCCTTTTCCTTGCCTGAGATCGCACAGTAGCCAAGCTTCATAAGCGGGAAGGAAGCACAGCCGTTTGAAAGGATAAGAACGTTGTTTTTCAGCAGAACATCTGCCACGTCAACAATACACTTCTCGTAAAGCACCTTGGGGTTATTGCAGCCGACCATGTTTACGATACCGAGTATCCTGCCGTCTCTTAAAGCGTCTGCAAGGGGCTTCATACTGCCGAAGCGCTTACAGATATATTCTACAGAGAAGCCGACTTCTGCCTCTACCTCATAGGGCGGGATATAAACGGGAATGCCCTTTCTCTGCTCAAAGCTTTCTATTGCACGGCGGACTATCTTTTCAGCCAGTGCCTTTGTTTCGTCAATGTTGGAGTGGTGATGATCGTACTCATATCGCTCCGCACCGGGAAGCCTTGCGGATTCGCTGGTGGTGATAACTGTGGTCTTGAAGCAGTGAGCAACCTCCATAATAGAGGGGAAAACGTCCTGAACATCTGCAACCCACAGGTCAAGTGCACCTGTGCCAAGTACCAGCTCGGCAGATACGGCGTTTGAAAGAGGTATTACGCCTGCATAGCGGTACATTGCGGAAAGACCCGAGCAGCAGATGCCGTAAAATCTTATGCCCTTTGCACCCTTGGACTTTGCAAGCTCGATAAGATCCTCACGCTTGCCCGCCTCAACTATCTGGCTTACCAGCAGAGGAAGATGACCGTGAACGGCAATATTTACATAGCCCTTTTCAAGAGCGCCGATATTTACCTTTGAGGTAACACGGTCGCCTACGCCGAAAAGGCTGTCGGTTGCGATGGAAGCGCCTACTACGCCTGAGAACGTGAAAGCAAGTCCGCAGCGCAGGAACTGCTGCATTACCGATCTCCAGTCACCGTCAGTGGCGCAGCCGGATTTATGATATGCTTCAAACACCTCGTGATATGCGCTGACAGGGAGGATATCAAGATCCTTCCATACCTGCTGTCTTTCGGGAGCAGCGCAGGCGGAAATGGTCTTGTATTCATCGGGAACAGTTCTTGAAAGGTCTTCAAGAAGAGCGTCAGCCAGGTCTCTTGCAACGTTTTTCAGCTGACGGTTCTTCTGCTTGATACCGAAAGCCTCGGCAGTCGAACGTATCTTCTGCTCGCCCAGGATAGGCACATCAAGCTTGCCCTCAGCAGCCCATTTAAGAGCCAGCATTACTTCTCTTGCGTGCATACCGTGCTGTGCAGCACCTGCGGCAGCTGAACGGAGCAGATTTCTTGCAACGATAAGGTCAGCGTCAGCACCGCAGACACCCTTGGGAGACTTTGCAGTAACACGGCAGGGACCCATATTGCATATCTTACAGCAAATTCCCGCCAGTCCGAAATTACACTGGGGCTTCTGCTGGTCAAATCTGTCAAAGCAGGTATCTATTCCCAGCTGATCCATTCTGAGCAGCATTTCACGCACTACGGGGTCGGGGGTCTGGTCAATAACGTCCTGCTTGGAGGGATATGTTTTGCGGTATCTGGAAACTGCGTTCATGTAGTCCCTGATAAATGCCTGAGGATCGTCCTCTTCTCCCTCGCCGTGGCTTGCCTTAAGGATTACGGTAGGGATACCGTTTTCATCAAAGCCGATTATATTTCTGTGGGAATGTATATGTGCGGGACCGTGGTCATGGTCATGATGATGCTCATGCTGGTGGTCATGATGCTCATGTTCCTGACATCGCTCGTGTTCATGATTGTGTGTATGTGTATGCTCGCTCATTATATATCCTCCTGAATTTGGTATTAAATGTAGTACTCAATATAGGTATCAGCCTTCATATTGAACAGCTCGAATATCTTGTCACGTACATAGAAGAAATCCTCGGCAGTTCTGTCACGGTGAGAGCCCAGAGGGACCTTGACAACGCTCTTTATTCTTCCGGGATTTGCCATCATGACAACAATTCTGTCTGCCAGAAAAACGGCTTCCTCAATATCGTGAGTAACAAATATGATAGTTTTCTTTTCTTCTCTGGATATCCTGAGGATATCCTCCTGGAGCTTCATTCTTGTGATAGCGTCCAGAGCTCCGAAGGGTTCGTCCATGAAAATTATATCGGGTTCAACTGCCAGACCTCTTGCAATGGCAACTCTCTGCTGCTGACCGCCCGAAAGCTGACGGGGGTGACGCTCCTCGACGCCTTTGAGACCAACAAGGTCGATATACTTGCGTGCGATATCTGCACGCTCTTCCTTGGGTATCTTCTTGGATTCAAGACCAAGCTCCACATTTTTGAGAACATTTCTCCATGGGAGCAGTCCGTAATTCTGGAAAATGGTGATATTGTTGATGGACGGCTCTGTAACTTCCTTGCCGTCGATCTTAACGCTGCCGCTGTTTACCCTGTCAAAGCCGGCGAGGGCATTGAGAAGTGTGCTTTTACCGCAGCCTGAGGGTCCCAGCAGGCAGATGAACTCACCCTTTTCGATATCAAGGGAAACATGGTCAAGAGCCACAAATTCTTTTCCGTCCTGAACGAACCTTTTGCAGGCGTCCTTTACTTCAATATACATCAGTGAACGCCTCCCCATGATTTAAGTATCTGCTTCTCGATGAGCTTAAGAAGTCCGTCGAGAAGTATTCCTATAACGCCGATAACGAATATGATCGCAAGCAGGATATCCGCACGGATATTGTTTCTTGCGTCGATTATCTGGTAGCCGAGACCCGACTGAGCGCCGACCATCTCACCTGCTACCAGGAATATCCATGCAGTTCCCAGAGCAAGGTGGATACCGTTTGCTATCTGGGGAAATGCTGCGGGAAGTATTACCTTCCAGGTAAGCTCGGGCTGCTTTATGCCGAAGTTCTTTGCGACTTTAAGATAGATAGGGTCAATGTTTGCCACAGCCCCAACAGTTGAAAGCAGAACAGGAAAAAATGCCGCAATAAAAATGATAACGACAGCAGGCATATCACCGATACCGAAAAGAAGCACTATAAAAGGCATCCATGCTGTGGGAGAAATGGGTCTGAGAAGCTGAACGGCAGGATTTATGTACCGGAACACCTTTGGAAGCCTGCCAAGGATAAGTCCCAGCACCACTGCCACCGCTACAGAGCTTATATATCCCGCAGCAAAGCGGAACATACTTGTTTTGATATTCTCAAACAGCTTGCCGTTCTGTATCATCTCGATAAGAGCGTCAAGCGCCATTTTCGGCGAGGGGAAAAGTGCCGCATCAAAGCTGCTTACCATAAAAAGCAGCTGCCATATCAGAATAAGAATGGCTACGGATATGATTACATTTTTTACTGAAAGCAATTTTTTCATGTTATCACGCCTTATCAGAAATCAGTCTTAACAAAATCGGAATATGCGGGAGGATTATCGGACAGACCGTATTCCTTTACCCTTTCTACAAGCTGGCCATAGGTCTCTTCGGTTATATCAAGGTCGTTGTAGGATATCCACTGAAGAGAGATGTCAAGAACATCATCAGTCTGGCTGAGATATTTCTTTGCAACTTCCTTTGCTTTTTCCTTGTCAAGATTGTTGCCCGCTGCCTTGTAGCTCTGAACGAATTCCTTAGCCTGCTCGGGACGCTCCTCAATAAATTTATCGGTGAGGACAAGTCCGCAGCAGAGTGAATCAGGCCACAGCTCTTCTGAGCTGTAAAGCACCTTTCCTGCGCCAAGTGATACGCCCATTGCTCCGAAAGGCTCCGCAACGCAGTAGCCGTCTATCTGACCGCTGGCAAGTGCGGAAGGCATTTCTGTGGGTGCAAGCTCGGTAACATTTACATCGTCAACGGTAAGACCTGCTGTCGCAAGTGTTTCATTGAGCAGAATATTGTGGGAGGACTGCCTGTGAGGGATAGCAAAGGTCTTTCCCTTAAGGTCGGCTGCGGTGTTGATATCGTTTGAAACGATGACCACGTTGCCGTCACGGTGACCAAGTGCCACTGCCTTTAAGCCTATGCCCTCCTGCTTTGATTTCATCGCAAGCTCGATAAGAACGGATGCTCCGTCAACTCTTCCGGTGTTAAGAGCGTCCAGAAGCTCGGGCCATGAGCCGTATTTTACCAGCTCTACCTTGATGCCGTCACCTGTCTCCAGCTCATCGGCCTCTTCAAGAGCGGCCAGTGAATGGGTTATAGGCAGGTATGCTATTTTTACGACATTTTCATCATTGCTGTCGGCCTTGCTTCCGCAGGCTGTGGCAGAAAGTGCCAGTGCAAGTGATAATGTCAATGCGGTTATTTTACGGTTCATAACTCTCATCCTTTCCATCAGCAAATATAGAATTACTGTTTAAAATTCTTAATCACAAGTAATCATATAAATTTACTATGCTTTAGATTATACATCTCTTATCCTACAATGTCAATAGGAATTGAGAAGTTTGAGCAAAAACCGTGTTTATGTATAAATCATATACATAAAACCGCCGCATACATTGTGCATTATCAATAGCAAAATTTACCAAAAAACCTCATCGGAATGATCATACCTGCTGTTTTACCCCTGCATTCTGCTTATATTCGGTGCCCCATCTTGCCATAGCGTCAAGTATTGGCGACATACTTCTGCCAAGCTCCGTAAGGGTGTATTCCACTCTTGGCGGGACTTCGGGGAATACCTCACGGGAAAGCAGTCCGTTTTCCTCCATATCCCTGAGATTTGACGTAAGCACCTTCTGAGAAATTCCGCTGACTGATTTTTTCAGCTCGCCGAAACGCTTTGTGCCACTCATAAGGTCACGGAGGATAAGCACCTTCCACTTATCGCCAATGAGCATAAGAGTAGTTTCCACAGGGCAGGCGGGAAGCTCAGAGCTGTTTATCATTATAACACCACCTTTCACAGTATCAAATCAGCTGTTAGTTTCCGCAAGATACATTTTAGCACACAGCCGCAAAACTGTCAAGCAAAGCATCTTCATAAAATGTTTACATTTGTTTTTGATACACTCCGACGGCGCAGCTGCGCATTAGTTACCCTGCGGAAACTATGGCACAAAAAAGTGCCTTCTTTACAAGCGCAGACATATGTGATATCATAAAATCGCAGAAAGAGATCAGGCGCCCGAATCACCCGAAAGAATAATACTAATCACCAATAAAACTATAGACAAAAAATCATCGCATAATCCAAATACGCAAGATTATGCTCAATTTTTTGTATAGTTTTTAATTGGTGCTTAGTATGAATTACAATGACGACAACTGCCGTGCAAATCTTGAGATGAACGACGATTCCGCAAGACCCGCCATTTCAGGCGATATGACCACTCTTACCGAATATGACACCGTATTTATTGGATATCCTATCTGGTGGGGAACGGCTCCCAGGATCATTGACACGTTCTTTGAAAGCTATGATATGAGCGGAAAGACCGTTTACACCTTCTGCACATCAGGCGGAAACGGCAGCGGAATGGGCAAAACCAACTCCGAGCTTGAGCCTTCCTGCAAAGGTGCTGTTCTCAAAGAGGGAAAGCGCTTTGCAGCAAATGCAGGTGAAGACGAGCTGAGAAAATGGGCTGAACAGTTTATAAAGTAATATCCCACACAAAATACAGAAACCCCGTTATACTAATCTTTAATCGTTCTATAGACAAAGCCGACAGATGAAATAAGACCAGTCTAGGAAAGCGACTGCAGGCGGGCTTGTCGCCCGGCAAGGGAGCTTGACGAAGAATGGGCTTATTTCAGCCGAGGATTTGTCTATAGGTTGATTGAGGATTAGTATTAATGTCCAAAAGTCGGATGTTCACGGGTTTTTTCTATTATTTTTATATTATTTGTCGTTGTATTCGGAGCAAATCTTATCAAAATCAAGGCAGCCGCCGAAAATATCCAGCGCACTTCCCACAGTAAAATCAATGCGTCCTCTGCCGAGAGCTTTCAGCTTCCGGATATCTTCGTAAGAGCCGATTCCTCCCGCATATGTGGCTGTAATGCCGTCAATACTGCCAAGAAGAGAAACGATATCGCTTTCAATGCCGTGCTGCTTGCCCTCAACGTCAACAGCATGGATAAGGAATTCATCGCAGTAGCCACGGAGCATTTCAATGCTTTCGGCTGTGACCTCGGTATCGGTAAACTTCTGCCACCTGTCGGTAACTATGTAATATTTTCCGTCACGCCTGCGGCAGGAAAGGTCAAGGACTACCCTGTCCTTTCCCACAGCCGAGCAAAGCTTTTCGAGGCGCTCAAAGCTAATTTTTCCGTCCTTGAACACATAGGAAGTTACAATTACATGGGAAGCTCCATGGCTGATATACTCAGCCGCATTGTCCACATTCACTCCGCCGCCTATCTGCAGCCCCATTGGGTACTTTTCCAGCGCCGAAAAAGCCTGCCTGCGGTCAGCCTCGTAATATTCCGAGCCTGCGGGATTTAAAATAATGATATGTCCCCCTGATAATCCCCTGCTTTTATAAAGCTCCGCATAATATCCGCCGCCGTATTCTGAAACGAAATTCTCATCGGCAGCGGAATTTTTATCCGCCAGGCTTCCGCCCACTATCTGCTTTACGCAGCCGTTGTGTATATCTATACATGGTCTGAATTTCATATTATCAGCCTTTCATCAGTTATTTCCATACCGCCTCATTCTGACTGAGTCGGCTATTTCCTTGAAAACAGGGCCGCAGGTGATATTTCCCGAAATACCCTCTTCTATCATTACCGTGACAGCGTACTGCGGCTCATCGGCAGGGAAAAATCCCGTGAACCAGCAGTTGAGCTTTTCATTGCCGTATTCATCATATGTCCACGTCTGAGCGGTGGAGGTCTTTCCACCTGCTGTGGTAAACTCGGGCACAGCCATGGAGTTTTCCTTGTAAACCGTATCTATCATATAGCTTTTCAGCTTATCGGCAGTGGAGCCTTTCATTACTCTGGTAAATCTTGGCGGAGCTGCCGCTGCCTGAACTCCGTTGATGCTGTCCGACGCACCGTGCACCAGTATCGGCTCGGGCATCTGACCGCCGTTCGCTATGGCAGCTGTCATTCGGGTTATCTGCAAGGGAGTGGCAGTGAGCTTTCCTTGACCGAAAGCAAAATTCGCCTTTTCCGCAGGGACAAGCAGCTCGGAATATGAGGTAAGATATCCCGACGATGAGGATATGCCTGCCGTAAGGCGGTTTTCCTTGCCCAAACAAAGCCTCTCCGCAAAGCTGTGAAGAAAATCCGTAGGAATATCTTGGGCAAGGCAGATGAAGTAAGGATTGCAGGACTCCACAATAGCTTTTCGCATATCAAGCTCGCCGTGTCCGCCGAAACGATGGCAGTCAAACTCCTGACCGTTTACTGTTATTGAACCGTCACAGTTATAGGTATATTCATCGGAAATACCATATTCCAGCGCTGCCCCTGCGGTAACAAGCTTGAAAACAGACCCTACGCTGTATGCGGAAAAGGCTCTGTTCACAAAGGGAGAATTAACCGAATCAAGGCTGTTTTCAGGGTGAGAGGGGTCATAGCCGGGCTTGCTCACCACAGCGCATATCTCACCTGTGGAGATGTCCATTACCACGGCTGCGCCCTTTTCCACGTTCCGCATGGCTTTTTCACAAACAGACTGCATGCCGTAGTCAATGGAAGTGCGTATGCCTGTGCGGAAGCTGTCCTCCCAGTGCATGGTCACACCCTGACCTTCAAGCAGTCCGCCGCCTGCGTCAACGCTGTAGCTCAGAGTAACGGAGCTTTTAGGCTGCCTCAGGATATCATCATAGGCACCCTCAAGCCCGCACACTCCGCCGTTTTCTCCGATATATCCGATAATGTGGGTGCAAAGACTGTTATCATAACGCTGACTTACGGGTATCACCGTAACTGAGGGAATCTTATCGCAGTCAATACCGCAGAGGAAAAGTGCATCGCCGTCAATACAGCTCTCATACTTTTCCGTGTCGGTGATATGCGGCTCAATTACCTCTCTGTTTACTGCCTTGGGATTTATGACCGCAAGATACTTTTCACTGCGGTTAACAAGCTTGACACCGTTCCTGTCGTAAATATCGCCATAGGAACAGACTACAGTCACCTTTCTGGGAACAGAAACGTCATACCCCAGATAAAAGCTGCGGTTCAGGTGGATATAAAAAAGCCTCCCAATCAGCCCCACGCCGAATATGGCAATAACGGCTGCCGTTATGATTATTCTTCTCCCGATGATCTGCATAGCTATCCCCTCCGCCGTAATTATGGGCAGGATAAGGGATCTTTATACTGTATCAGGCTTATTTTCTGCCCGTGCGCTTCTCCTCTTCTTCAAGGATACGGCGGCGATAGGCAAGGGCTGCCTGCTCGCTCTTATTCTCACCGAAATGGTAATACACCCTGTCCTTGATAGGGTCGGGCAGATACTGCTGCTTAACATAATGATTGGGATAGTCGTGGGGATAAAGGTAATGCTGACCCTTGACCTGTGCGTCCTCACCATCGCAGTGCTTGTTCTGGAGATGACGTGGAAAGTCGCCGCATTCTTTGGTGCGCACGTCCTCAAGGGCGGAATTTATCGCCATATAGCCCGAATTTGACTTTGGCGCGGTGGCAAGAAGCACCACCGCATCTCCCAGAGGAATACGTGCTTCGGGAAGCCCCAGCTGCATTGCGCTGTCAACGCAGGCTTTTACTATTGGTATCGCCTGCGGATATGCAAGTCCCACGTCCTCCGCCGCTATAACAAGGAGCCGCCTTGAAAGGGAGATAATGTCCCCTGCTTCGATAAGGCGTGCGGCATAATGCACCGCAGCATTTTCATCGGAACCACGAATGGACTTTTGCAGCGCCGACAGAATATCATAATGCTGATCGCCGTCACGGTCATAGTGCATATTGCTGCGCTGAGTAAGAGATTTTGCCTCTTCAAGAGTTATCCTTGCTTCCTCGCCGTTGTTTTCCGCACCTAAAAAGCACAGCTCGCACACGCTGACGGACTTTCTCACATCGCCGCCGCAGCCACGGGCAATATATTCGCACACGCCCTTTTCCGTTTTTATCTTAACGCCAGACTCCTGAGAGAGAAATCTGAACGCCCTTTCAACGGCAGGGACGATATCTTCTGCCGTAACTGGCTTGAACTCAAAAACGGCACTTCGGCTGAGTATGGCATTATAAACGTAGAAATATGGATTTTCCGTAGTGGAAGCAATGAGCGTTATCTGCCCGTCCTCGATATATTCAAGCAAGGACTGCTGCTGCTTTTTGTTAAGATACTGTATCTCATCAAGATACAGCAGAACGCCGTTCATGCCGTCAATGGTGTCCGTATCGGCAATAACGTCCTTGATGTCGGATATTCCCGCTGAGGTTCCGTTGAGCTTGTGGAGCTTCATTCCCGAATTTTCCGCAATAATGCGGGCAACAGTGGTCTTGCCCACTCCCGAGGGACCGTAAAATATCATATTGGGGATATTTCCGCCGTCTATTATTCTCCGCAGATATTTTCCTTTATCCAGCAGATGGCGCTGTCCCACCACCTCGTCAAGAGTTTTGGGGCGTATTCTGTCTGCAAGAGGTGCGGACATTTTCATCACTTCCTTTTATGATATTAAACGTGCCATTTATCAAGCGTATCAAGTATAATGGCAAGAGTATGCTTTCTCGCCTGCTCACATTCCTCTGGAAAGTGCTTTTCACGGGGCAGGAACTTTATGCCATGTGTTACTTTCTTGCGTCATAATAAAATTTGTCGGCAGCCTCACGGTCTTTTCCCGTAAAAATAGCCTTTGTAAGGCTGCGGTTCTTTACAAGATACCAGTCGCCGAACCGGTCAAATTTTCTGCTGGAGGTAACGATGTATGATTTTTTAAGCACGCCGTATTTTTTTCCGAAGCTGTCTCCCAGCTGTTTTAAGCGTATGGCAAAGTCCATATCCTCAACGCTGACCATACTTTCATCAAATCCGCCCAGCTTTTCAAAATCCTCACGATAGCACCAGAACATTCCGCCCATAAGAGCCGTCTTGTGCTTTTTCATTATTGGGATTATCTGCGTGGCGATATAAGCGGAGCTTACTATTATGCCAAGAGATATTCTGTCGAATTTTGCCCGTGTTCCACCGCCTATAAACTCACCTGATGAGAGCATTTCACGAATTTCAGTCAGGGAGCCTTCGGACATACAGCTGTCGGCATCTATAAAAATAAGTATCCTGCCCTTTGCAAGAGCAGCACCCTGATTTCTTACAGCGCTTATACATCTGACAGTGTTTTCGCATACCTCTGCGCCCATTCTGCGTGATATTGCCACTGTTTCATCGGTACAGCGATTGGCGGAAACTATTATCTGAACCGCTTCCTTATCAAAATGAGCGGAGGCTGCTCTTATTGCTTCAATACATTTGCCTATGTATTTCTCTTCATTGTGTGCGGGAATTACTATTGTGAATATGGGAGCGTTCATATGATCTGTCCTCATTTCTGTATATTGTTTATGTTACTGCATCACGATGTCACTTATTTCCATTCCCTGAGCAGGCTGCCGTCATAATTCAAGGCATAATGACAGCCCTGCCAGTCGCACAGCAATATTTCGTCCTTTGTCATCTCAAAGCAGCATTCATTATTGCAGGAAACAAAAATGTCTTGACCTGAAAAGGACCATATTTTATTAAAGTCTCTATTAAGTCCGATGATCTCCATCTCGCCGTAAATTATCCAGCCGTTCTCTGCTTTGCACAGCTCAAAGGAACAGCCATAAAGCTCAATTTCCCTGCGGAGAATAATTTCAAGATCATCAAGCCGCAGCTTATATAAATAACAGTCGCACAGAATAACAATCATATCATCTTCCAAAACGGCAGACGGCGTTCCTCCTGCGTTATTATTTGTGATAAGCAAAGCCGTCCTCGGCATATCGCCATAAACCGTAATGCTAAGACATATGCAGTCGTTGGGTCGTCTGAGCTGTTCGGGATCGAGCACAATATCATATTTCCTGTTATCAACAGAGCCGAGAGTATATGTATTATCTATTTGAAGATCCACCGTATATCTGTCGCCGCAAAGTGTCATATCATACCTCAAAAAAGAGGCAGGAGACAAACTGCCTCCTGCCTCCGAAATATTCTTATTCGTAAAGAGGGTGCTTCTTGCAGATCTCTGTAACGCCTGCACGGATATTTTCAACATTGCCGTCGAAATCCTTAGCTGCAAGGTACATAAATTCTGCGATCTTCTCCATATCGGAGGTGTCCAGACCTCTTGTTGTAACTGCGGGAGTACCTACTCTTACGCCGCTTGTAACGAAGGGCTTCTGAGGGTCGTTGGGGATAGCGTTCTTGTTGACGGTGATATAAACCTCATCAAGACGGCGCTCGAATTCCTTACCGGTAAGGTCAAAGGGACGAAGGTCAACCAGCATAAGGTGATTGTCTGTACCGCCGGATACAAGGTCAAAGCCCCTGTCAAGAAGACCCTTTGCAAGAGCCTGTGCATTCTCAACGATCTTTCTGCCGTACTCCTTGAACTCAGGCTTGAGAGCCTCGCCGAAGCATACAGCCTTACCTGCGATAACGTGCATAAGAGGTCCGCCCTGTGTACCTGGGAAGATAGCGGAATTGATCTTCTTTGCAAGATACTCGTTATTTGTAAGGATAAGACCGCCTCTGGGGCCTCTGAGGGTCTTGTGAGTAGTTGTTGTAACGATATCGGCATAAGGAACGGGAGACTGATGCTGACCTGCTGCAACAAGACCTGCGATGTGAGCCATATCTACCATAAGATATGCGCCTACAGCTCTTGAGATCTCGGAGAGCTTTTCAAAATCAATAGCTCTGGGGTATGCGGAAGCACCTGCAACGATAAGCTTGGGCTTGCACTTGTTAGCTTCCTTGTAAAGAGCCTCATAGTCTATATAGCCCTCATCATTTGTGCCATAGGGAACAAAGTTGAAGTATTTTCCGGAAATATTTACGGGAGAACCGTGAGTAAGGTGGCCGCCGTGAGCAAGGCTCATGCCCATTACAGTATCACCGGGTGTAAGGAGAGCCACATAAACAGCTGTATTTGCCTGTGCGCCCGAATGAGCCTGAACGTTTGCATACTTTGCTCCGAAAAGCTTCTTGGCTCTTTCGATAGCAATGGTCTCAACGATATCAACGTCCTCGCAGCCGCCGTAATATCTCTTTCCGGGGTAGCCCTCAGCATACTTGTTGGTAAGAACGCTGCCCATAGCAGCCATTACTGCGGGGGAAACGATGTTTTCACTGGCGATAAGCTCAAGGTTTCTCTTCTGACGTGCAAGCTCCTTTGCCATAGCGTCGCCAACTTCGGGGTCAGCCTGCTGAACAAAGCCGATAGTATCAATGATATTCTCGTACATTTTTAACTCTCCTTTGAATTAAGTTTGATGCAGCAGCTCTTTTCCCGTGCCGCTGCGTATAACGATGGTACTATTATACAATATTTCCGAAAAAAATGCAACCGTTTTTGAAAATTTTCTGATGTACCCAAAAATAAAAAGGACTGCACATATAACAGGCAGTCCGAATATTACTTTATTTTGTCACATTCAAGCTCATATATAACGATATCGCCCTTTTCAAAGGTCTTTTTCAGGTCGATTATCCTCTGGTTTTCCGAGCCTCTGAACGCAAGGCTGATGTTCTTCTTTTCCTCTACAAATTCGCCGTCAACAAGAACATCAATGTATGACAGCAGCTCATCGGTACATTCGCACCTTGCACGGCTCTCCCCTGTCAGCTCCTCAAAGGTATAGCCCGAATAGCACCAAATGTCCTTTTCGGGGAAAAGCAGCTTCACACGCTTGACCAGCGAAAGCAGCGCACGCTGATTATCAGGCTCCATAGGCTCGCCGCCCAGAAGAGTAAGTCCGTTTATATATGACGGACGGAGCATATCGGTAATGCTCTCCTCCGTCTCTGTGGTATAAGGCATACCATAATCAAAATCCCATGTATCGGGATTGAAGCAACCCTTGCAGTGATGGGTGCAGCCCGAGACGAATAGCGTTACTCTTACGCCCTCGCCGTTGGCTATATCACAGTTTTTTATTTCACCGTACCTCATTACAGATGAAGCACCCTCTCCTTGATCTCCTGAGTTCTTCCCTGATTCCAGAACTGGGTGCCGATGTATCCGCAGGTACGTCTGGCAACGTTCATCTTGTCCTGATTACGGTTTCCGCACTGAGGGCACTCCCATACCAGCTTTCCGTCGTCCTCGACGATCTTTATCTCGCCGTCGTAGCCGCATACCTGGCAATAGTCGCTCTTGGTGTTGAGCTCGGCATACATGATATTGTCATAGATAAATCTGATGACCTGCATTACCGCAGAAATGTTGTGGAGCATATTTGGCACCTCAACATAGCTGATAGCTCCTCCGGGAGAAAGCGCCTGGAACTCGGATTCCAACTTCAGCTTTGTGAAAGCGTCCACAGGCTCGGTAACGTGAACGTGATAGCTGTTTGTGATGTAATTCTTATCGGTAACGCCCTTTACGATGCCAAAGCGCTTCTGGAGGCACTTTGCAAACTCGTAGGTGGTGGATTCGAGAGGAGTTCCGTAGATACTGTAGTCGATGTTTTCCTCGTCCTTCCACTTAGCGCAGTACTCATTGAGCTTGCGCATTATCTCAAGTCCAAGCTCCTTGCCCTCAGGCTCGGTGAGCTTCTTGCCGATAAGGCTGTAAACGCACTCCCAGAGACCTGCATAGCCAAGGGAAATGGTGGAATATCCGTCGTAAAGCAGCCTGTCTATCTCCTCGCCCTTTTTCAGTCGGGCAAGAGCGCCGTACTGCCAGAGGATAGGCGCAACATCGGAAAGAGTACCCTTGAGACGTTCGTGGCGGCATCTGAGTGCTCTGTGGCAAAGATCCATTCTTTCGTCGAATATCGACCAGAACTTGTTCATATCCTTGCCTGCGCTGAGTCCGATATCTACCAGATTGATGGTAACAACGCCCTGATTGAAGCGTCCGTAATATTTATGCTCGCCTTCCTTGTAGTTTCCTGCATTTGCAAGGTTGCCCTTCTTGTAAGAACGGTCGGCGGTAAGGAATGAACGGCAGCCCATGCAGGTGTAAACGTCACCTTTAAGCTCCTTCATCTTCTTTTCGGAAATATAGTCGGGAACCATTCTCTTTGCGGTGCATTTAGCCGCAAGCTCGGTCAGATAATAATACTCGGAGCCTTCGTCAACGTTATCGTCCTCAAGCACATAAATAAGCTTGGGGAATGCGGGAGTTACCCACACGCCTGACTCGTTCTTTACGCCCTGGTATCTCTGCCTGAGAGTTTCCTCGATTATCATTGCCAGGTCTTTCTTCTCACGCTCGTTCTTTGCTTCGTTAAGGTACATGAATACGGTAACAAAGGGAGCCTGTCCGTTGGTGGTCAAAAGAGTTACGACCTGATACTGGATAGTCTGAACGCCTCTTGTTATCTCCTTGCGCAGGCGATCCTCAACTATTCTTGCTCTTGTTTCCTCATCGGGATCGCAGCCCAGCTCCTTGACCTCGGCATCAAACTCACGTTTTATCTTCTCACGTGATATCTGAACGAAAGGAGCCAGATGTGCAAGGCTGATGCTCTGACCGCCGTACTGGTTGGAAGCAACCTGTGCGATTATCTGAGTAGCGATGTTGCAGGCTGTGGAAAAGCTGTGGGGCTTTTCAATAAGAGTCTCGCTGATAACAGTGCCGTTCTGGAGCATATCCTCCAGATTTACAAGGTCACAGTTGTGCATATGCTGAGCAAAATAATCCGCATCATGGAAGTGGATTATGCCCTGCTCGTGAGCTTCTATAATATCCTGAGGGAGCAGCAGTCTCTTTGTAAGATCACGGCTGACCTCGCCTGCCATATAGTCACGCTGAACGCTGTTGACTGTAGGGTTCTTGTTGGAGTTTTCCTGCTTGACCTCTTCATTGCTGCACTCGATAAGGGTAAGTATCTTATTGTCGGTAGTGTTGGCTTTACGGATAAGGGAACGGGTATAGCGATATCTTACATATCTTCTTGCCAGCTCAAAAGCGCCCTTTGCCATAAGCTGATTTTCCACCATATCCTGGATCTCCTCCACGGATACGGCTCTGTTCATCTTATTGCACTTATATTCAACGTAATCGGCAACGTCCTCTATTTCCTCTGCGGAAATAGCTCCCTTTTCGCACGCCTTGTTAGCCTTTGCAACGGCAGCGGAGATCTTTGAAACGTCAAAATTCTCTTCCGATCCGTTTCTTTTAATAATCTTCATTAAATCTACTCATCCTTTCAAAGCCCTGCCTTCCGATCAGCCCGAGAAGCAGCATAACCCCGTCTCCTTTGATATCGTTCAAGCCTGAACGACATGAATTTCAACTCATTTTATGTCTTGATATATGTTTTGCGTAAAAAAAATCCTGTGTATATCTGCCGTCCCGTTCTTAGGCGGAACACTATATACACGGGTCTGTCATCTGCAAAACCACTATATCTAGTATTATACAACCTTTTTCTATATTTGGCAAGTGTAATTTTTCATACTATTGACGTGCGTTTATTATGCAATCCTACAATTTTTTACAAATAGCTTGACAGGATCTGCGGCTTAAAAAAGCGACTTTTAACAACTGCATAAAAACATTTCCAATATGCAGCAGATTTTTGTTGATTATCGCTTAATATCAAAAGTAATATGTATATAACTGCATATTGGTGCAAAAATAACCTGCACCTATGCCCATAATATGCACAGATGCAGAATTATATCAGTAATATCCGCTCAGGAAACTTACGCTCCGTAAGCCATTTTCTCAAATTCAGCCAGAGGGACAGGCTTTGAATACAAAAAGCCTTGAACCGTATCGCAGCCGCACTGGGAAAGAAAGCTTGCCTGCTCCTTTGTCTCAACGCCCTCAGCCACCATATCAAGACCGATGTCCTTTGACATTGCAATAGTGTGGGCGATTATCTTCTTGCCCCTTTCGGAAAGCATAAATTCGCTGAAAAACGCCCTGTCTATCTTGATAACGTCAAAAGGAGTGCTTTTGAGAGTATTGAGTGAGGAATATCCCGAACCAAAATCGTCCATTAGCAGCACATAGCCGTTGTCTTTAAGCTCACGCACCGCATTTTCCGTTCTGGGATTTTCCACTGTTTCGGTTATTTCCGTCTCAATATACTTCTGGGGAATATCATACTTTTTGATAAGCGCATTGAGCTTGCCGATAAAGTCATCGCTGTCAAGATGCACCCTTGAAATATTTATGGAAATAGTCACAGGTTCACGGCCCATATCTATCCACTTGCGCACAGCCTTGCACGCCTGCTCCCAGATGTATTCATCAAGCTTGATGATAAATCCGTTCTGCTCGAACACGGGAATAAAGACAGCAGGAGAAATAAGACCGTACTCGGGGTGCCGCCATCTTGCCAGCGCCTCAGCGCCAACTATCTTATTGGCTTCAATGCTGTACTTTGGCTGAAGATACATCTCAAACTCGTTATGCTCCAGCGCATAATACATTCTTTCCTCTATCTGCCTGCGGAGGTTAAGCACATTTTCCTGATTTTTGGCGTAATAGCCCACATTTTTCAGTGCACTGCCCTTTACAGATTCCCTTGCCAGAGCCACACGGTCCATAAGTATGCGCACAGGAGCCGTCTTATCCCCTTCATCGGCAAAATACACGCCGAACACAAGCTTATATTCAATGCTGCCGTATCGGCTGAGAAGCCTGTTTATATTTCCGATAAGAACATCTATTTCGTCACGGCTGTTATAAGCCATGACTATAACATAAATATCGGCGGCAAGACGAAAATGCACCTGCTTCTCGGCGCATATGACATCAAGGCCGTTTCTTATGTGATCAAGTATGTCATTGCCTGTTTTTTCGCTGTATTCGATGTTTATAAACCTGAATTTTTCAATATCGAACTGTACAAAAGCTGTGTTCGCTCCGCTTTCGAGAATGGAGCGAACTCTGTTTTCATAAACCTTGGGGTGAGTATCATTGGTGAAGCTGTCAACTATATCCTTATTGACAAGCTCCTCGGCGGTCATAATATGGATACAGCCGATAATGCTGTTTATATTGTCATTGCCGTCGCTGCGTGGGATAATATTCATTATCACCCACTCATATACAGGCGACTTTGCTTCCCCTGTATTGAGGCGGAAGCTTATGCTGAGACTGCCGTCACGCTCGGAGACACCTTTGGGCGCCAGCAGCTCGCCGCAGAACATTGACACCATTTTCCTGTCCGCAGGGTGAACGGCATCGCCCTTTTGCAGCTGCACTATGGGATTTATCCCCTCGACAAACACGCTTTTGAAATGCCCCGAGCTGTTTTCAATACTGAAAGTGCCGTCAGAAAGGTCGCAGACAAAACCGAAGCATCTGTCGCTTTCGCTGATATATTCGCTGAACGCCTCCGCAAATGCCTTGCTCACCGTCTCCTACCTTCCTTCTGCCTTAATGAACGTTGGTATGCTCCAGCGACTTATGAAGCGCTGTTGTAAACGTTGGAATATTTATAACATGAAGTCCGCTTTTGTTCAGATATCCGTTTACCACCTTTTTATCCTTGAAAAAGTCGGCTGCGGAATTTGCCGAAAACTCAAACAGCTCGCCGGTGTTGCTTACAGCAGCATACATCACCGAATCAAAGGGCGACTTGTACTGATTGATAATATAGAATGCAGTAGAGTGCTTTCTCTCTTCATATGTAAGCTTTGCCAGAGCGTGCTTGCTGTCGGTTATCTTTACAACAGAATTTTCAAGCTTTGCGTTGTATATCTCACGGTGAACTATTTTCTGGGTTATATCAGCGATATCATACTCGCTGACCGACATACTGTCCTCATCAAATACCACAAAAGATATCTTGCCCTGCTCATCAAGTACCTTGCATATCAGATATTCATTCATCAGCCTTTATCCTTTCTTTGTTGTAGCCAGATGAAACAGCTTAGTACATTTTGTTATACAGCTGCTCATACCATATCCATTTATTATATAATAATAACATAAAAGGCTCTATTTTTCAAGAGCGTTTATGTATTTTTATACAAATTAAATAAAAAATGCCGGTATTTTTTCTATAAAGCTTATTATTGAGGTCTGCTCATGTATAAATATATATGTGAATATGAATAATTTTATATTTTACAAACAGCATTTTGTGTGATAAAATAAGGCTATGAGGTAATATTTTTGGTGAATATTACAAATATAGTTATCTGCGAATAAATAAGGAGGTTTATTTTATGGCAAGATTTACATTACCGAGAGATATTTACCACGGAAAGGGTTGCCTTGAAACTCTGAAGACTCTCGAAGGAAAGAGAGCTATGATCTGCGTGGGCGGCGGCTCAATGAAGAGAAACGGTTTTCTCGACAGAGCTGTGGAATACCTCAAGGAAGCAGGCATGGAGGTTCAGCTTTATGAAGGCATCGAGCCTGACCCCTCAGTTGAAACTGTTATGAAGGGCGCTGACGCTATGCTCAAGTTCCAGCCTGACTGGATAATTGCTATGGGCGGCGGCTCACCTATCGACGCTGCAAAGGCAATGTGGATAAAGTACGAATATCCCGATGTAACATTTGAGGATATGTGCAAGGTATTCGGTCTTCCCAAGCTGCGCAAGAAGGCTCATTTCTGCGCTATCCCCTCCACATCGGGCACAGCTACCGAGGTAACTGCTTTCTCTATCATCACCGACTACAGCAAGGGAATAAAGTATCCTATCGCTGACTTTGAGATCACCCCCGATGTTGCTATCGTTGACCCTGACCTGGCTGAAACAATGCCCAAGAAGCTTGTTGCTCACACAGGTATGGACGCTATGACACACGCAATCGAGGCATATGTTTCCACCGCACACTGTGATTACTCCGACCCTCTCGCTCTCCACGCTATCAAGATGATCGAGCATGACCTTATCGATTCCTACAACGGCGATATGGCTAAGAGAGATTCTATGCACAACGCACAGTGCCTGGCAGGTATGGCATTCTCCAATGCTCTTCTGGGTATCGTTCACTCTATGGCTCACAAGACAGGCGCAGCTTTTGCCGATTACGGCTCTCACATTATCCACGGCGCCGCAAACGCAATGTATCTGCCCAAGGTAATCGCATACAACGCAAAGAATCCCGAGGCAGCAGACCGTTACGCTGAGATCTCCGACTTTATGAGTCTGGGCGGAAACAGCAAGGAAGAAAAGATACAGCTTCTCATTACATACCTCAGAGGCATGAATGACAAGCTGAACATTCCTCACAGCATCAACCACTACGGTGCTGACAGCTATCCCGCAGAGCAGGGCTTCGTTCCCGAGAACGTATTCCTGGAGAGACTTCCCGAGATCGCAAAGAACGCCATTGCAGATGCGTGCACAGGCTCCAACCCCCGTCAGCCTTCTCAGGAAGAGATGGAAAAGCTTCTTAAGTGCTGCTACTACGACACTGAAGTTGATTTCTGATAAAACAGTTCTGAGATGAATAAAAAAAGCCGCCGCTTCCGAAATAAAACGGAAGCGGCGGCTTTTATTGTTATAACCGATTCATTTATCCTCCAAAAAAAGGGGGAGCATTATATGTAAAAAGCAGCGAAATGATCTCTGATCATTTAAACTTATTGCTCATAAAAGCTCTTTCCGCCTATCAGAAGCTAATGTCAAATATTATAATGACAAAAGGGATTTTTATTGGCAAATAAAAGAATTATTCAATCAGAATTTTCTTCAAACACCTTTTCTATCTTGCTGCGTATCTTTATAAATTCATCTACAAGCTCGGGTTCAAAGTGGCTTCCCGATGATTCTTTCAGAATATCAATGGCCTTATCCACAGAAAATGCGTCCTTATAAACTCTTTTGCTGGTAAGCGCATCAAAAACATCGACTACAGCCATTATCCTTGCGCACAAGGGTATCTGCTCACCCGCAAGCCCCATAGGATAGCCTGTGCCGTTCCACTTTTCATGGTGGTAGAGCGCCATCTGCTCGGCTGTTTCTATATAATCGTTGTTTTCAATATTCCTGAGCGTCTGCTCGATTATCTTTGCACCCTCGATAGTGTGGGTCTTGATAACATCAAACTCCTCGGGAGTAAGCCTTCCGGGCTTGTTAAGGATACTGTCAGATATCTTTATCTTGCCGATATCATGCAATGGAGCCGCCTTGTACATCAGCTGCCTGTACTCATCGCTCAGCACCTCGGAATACTCAGGCAGACCTGCAAGATGGGAGCTGAATACTTTGAGATACTCCCCTGTCCGCTTGACGTGCTTGCCTGTGAACTTGTCCCTTGACTCAACCATATCCGCAAAGCTGGAAATGATATTGTTCTGGATATCATTGAGCCTGTCATTTGACATACGAAGCGTTCTCTGCTGAACATACGTGCTCATGCTGGTGTTGAGAGACGCAATGAACCTTTGTGCGTTTCTGATAGACTGAGAGAAATACTCCCTGCGCTCATTGACCGCAAACAATATCATATAGCCGTAAATATTGCTCCTGTCATGCAGCGGCATAAAAAACGGGAGCGAATCCGTGCCTGCAAGCATATCCTTGTCGGGGAACAAATCATTTCTGAGATATCTTCCTGTTTCAACGTTATTTGTGCCATAAAAATATTTGCTGTATATCATATCATCGGTGAACGGTGAATTGCTATAGGTATGCTCCGTATCGTTCATATCATGGAAATCCTTGTTCACACAGACATACGAATTGCAGTTCATGTAGAATTTTAATATCCTGCGTATCTGCTCAATGTCAGTGACATTGGCAAGCTTTGCCATCATATTGTTCATGGAACGGCTGATGCGGTAATCGTCATTTATTCTGTCAAACATCAGATTAAGGGATTTGTTCACATGAGCCTCGGAAATTTCCTTACAGCCGCAGGATTCGGAATAGTCAACGGTGTATGGAAATTTATAACAGCTTTCGGTCTGACCGCCGTCAAAAAGCTTTTTGAGGATATCCGCTATCATTTGGGCAAACTTGTCCATATCACGGCGGCAGGTGGAAATTCTTGGAAAATTGTACTTTTCCTGCTCAATGCCGTCAAATCCTGTGACAGCTACCTGCTCCGGAACCTTTATCCCTCTCTCGCTGAGCATTTCGCAGACAGTTATTGCCATAGAATCGTTTATGCAGACTATTGCTTCGGGAAGACCGTCGGGGTCATCAAGAAAGCCCTGCATTACCTGCTTGGTGGGATAGGAATAGAAGCAGCCGTAGCCGAAACGCTTTTCCTCAAACGGAATGCCATGCTCAGCCAGCACCTGCTTGTATATTGCCTCACGCCTTTCGGAAATGCTGTTGCCCTTTATGCCCGCAATGCAGTTTATCTTAGTAAAATGGTGCTTTTCCGCCAGATGATCTACCAGCTTATAAAAAGCGTCGGACTCATCAAAAAGCACATTTGTGCAGCCCTCATGCTCCCTGCTGTCATCTACAACAATAACGGGACATGACCTTTTGGCTGCACATTTTATGATATCGTCTATGTAAAAATCATTTTTGAGCGTATTTGCAAATAAAACAACAGCGTCAATCATATTGGAGTCGATAAGCCTGAATATGCCAGCCTCGCCCTTGTCAAACAGATTATTTTCGTACAGATCTGTGGTAGTTGCCAGAACAAGGTCCTTATATCCGTTCTTATCCAGTGCCAGATGGAGCGGGTACAGATAGCTCTGAACATCGTCTTCATGGACCTTTGCAGCACAAACGGCAATTATCTTCTGACCGCCTATCACATTAACCCCTCGCTTCCGCACAATATGCAAAACTCATTGCATATATACAATAATTACATTGCTCATATATTAAATATAGTATAGCACATTATAGTATGCACGTCAATCGACATATTGTAAATAAAAGGCAATATTTTGCACGCTAATATGAAAAAGTGCTTAACACTTCACGAATGTTAAGCACTTGAAACATCATATCAGGCTTATTTGCCTGCTGCGATATCGGATATTACCTTGTTGATAAGCTTTCCGTCAGCCTTGCCTTTAAGCTCAGCCATAACAGCCTTCATATAAGCGCCCTTATTGCCGGAAGCGATAAGCTCGCCGAATTTTCCCTTGATAATGGGATAAAGCTCTTCCTCGCTCATCTGTGCGGGAGCAAAGCTCTTGATTATATCATACTTGCGCCTGTACTCATCGAGCTGCTCGGCATACTCGGCAGGGCAGGTATCCACCTGTTCCTTTGCCACCTTCAGCTCCTTGAGGATAACGCCGTCAACCAGTTCAGATGTGATATTATCCCTTGTGCCTGCGTCGATAGCTGCTTTTTTTACAGCAGCGATAAGGGTCTGCACAGCTTCCTTTCTGTCAGTATCTCTTGCTTTCATAGCGTCCTTGAGGGCGTTCTGCAAATCAGTAAATTCCATAAAAACAATCACCTTTCCGAGAACATTTCGGCCTTTTTGCCGTTGATATAATTATACCACAGTAATTTTCCGCTGTCAATCACAAGTTGATTTTTGCGGCACTGCGCCGAACTGATTTTCATATGCAAATTTATTCTCCTCAAACAGTTGAAAAAAACAAATCAGTATGATATAATAAAATATTATTTTACAAAGGAGCTTCACATAATGAGCGAAGAGAATTTGCCCGCAGTCGATAATGAGGACGAGGGCCGCCCTCCCGTTGACCCGAAAAACAAACTTTATACCGTTATCTCCCTGCTGATATTTGCTGTTCTGTATGCGGGCTGGTACTTTATCAAGGATAATTTTACACTCACATATGCACTTTATGCCGATTCTCTGACCGAGTCTCAGATGGCTCAGGTTATGAATGAGCTGGAGCTTACTGAGCTTCCCGAGGGCGCAGAGCTGAGCTATGCCCGTATGCACAGGAATTTCGATTCAGATACGCTTTACGCAGAGTTTCGCCTGCCGGACGGCTTCACCGAGGACGAGGATTTTGCCGAAGTCCTTATCCCCTACGAATATGGAAATGTAGCCGAGGACGAGCGCTTCACTGTTTATCCCGCGCCCGACATGAACGCAGACTTTGTATATGGCGACAGCTATGTATGTATCGACAATCCCATGAAAAGCTGCCTTATCTATGAGGGCGATGACGGCACTTATGCACTGTTCCGAACAGATGACTGTGACCCGTCAGTAAAAACCGCTTTCAAGGACGGAGTAAAGATACCTGTCAAATTCTCTAACCAAAATCTCGGCAGATAATGCCATCGGAAAGGATAGTCCCAAGTAATGCTCAAAAAAATCGGAACGCTTGCTGTTATGCTGGTAATATCCGCAGTATCAGGCACATTCGGAGCCGTATGCTCCGCTGATGACAGAACAGATTTCGGATATCATGCCGACAGCAGCGGTCTGTCAGTTTATATAAAAGACTATGACCCGTCACAGCAGTACAGCATAAGCCTCAACGGCGGCAAGGGCTTTATCCCTGTTTACGGAAAAAGCGGCGTGCATTTCACCTCTCTTCCCGAAGGCACATATCAGCTGTGCGCCATGGTAACGGGAAAGCGCTCCACTCTATCCGACACAAAGGCTGTATGTCTGGGCGACAGTGGCATAAATCATGACAAAGAGATTCTCATCAACGTAACAGGCATAAGCGAAGAGCATTACAAAGGCGGAAGCATCAGCATTGATATCGAAAACTATTCTCCATCGGAAGAATACATGATTTCGGTAAACGGCGGCAAAAACTGGCTGAAAGCCGACGGCAAGACAACGGTAAAAAGCGGATTTATTGCAGGAAACTACACCGTTGCAGTAAAAAGCAGGAACGACAGCTCAAAAATATCAAGAAATGTCGAAATAACCGTACCCGTAAAGAATTATGCCCCGGCAGGTCATGTAAGAGCGCCCATGATAAAGCAGCTTCCCGAGCTTCCCACAGGCTGCGAGGTCACTTCCCTTGCAATGGCGCTGAATTTCTATGATCTGAACATAAAGCACACTTCTCTTGCGGACAGCTTTCTTGAAAAAGGCGCATACCGTGAGAGCGATTACCGAAAAGTATTTGTGGGCGACCCCAGAGTTTACAGGTCATACGGCTGCTATGCGGAAGTTATCGTGAACACGGCGGAAAAATTTCTGAAAACCGTTCCCGACAGGAGCTTCAAGGTATATGACCTTACGGGCTGCGAGCCTGACAGGCTGTATTCATACATTGATATGGGCTACCCTGTGATAGTCTGGGCAACAAGCAAGATGATGCCCACCACAAAGGGAGCCACATGGACGGACAGATCCACAGGCAAGACTATCAAATGGATAGGCAACGAGCACTGCCTGCTGCTTACGGGATATGACACTGAAAACAATCTGGTTTTCGTAAATGACCCTCAGGCAGGCACGGGAACATATAAGCTCGACCTTTTTGAAGAGCGCTTTTTTGACCTTGGAAAGCAGGCTGTGGTCATCATCGAGACTACGTAAATTTCTCCTGAAAACTGCACAAAATTTACATAAAATTTTATATTACATATGTTTATTTTAAAATATACTTGCATTATTTCAGAGAATGTGTTATAATGAATTATCAATATGCGCAGCTATGCCATGGCAGCTGCGGAAAAGAACCGGAGGAACTATTTTAATGAAAACATACGGAATCATCTGCGAATACAATCCTTTCCATAACGGACACATTTACCAGATAGAAGAAACTAAGAAGCAGACAGGTGCTACTCACATCGTTGCAATTATGAGCGGTAACTACGTTCAGCGTGGCGAGCCTGCTCTTATGGACAAGTTCAAGAGAGCTGAGATCGCTGTAAAGAACGGCGTTGACCTTGTTATTGAAATGCCCGTTCAGTACTGCCTTGCAAATGCTGAGCTTTTTGCACGCTGCGGTGTTATGCTCCTCGGCTCCCTCAGATGCGTTGAAGGTATCTCTTTCGGCAGCGAAAGCGGCAGCATCGACCAGCTCAAGGAATGTGCAGACGCTGTTATGGCTGTCACCACCCCCGAGAACCTCAAGCCTCTGCTTGAACAGGGTATGCCTTTCCCCGACGCTATTCATCAGCTGGTAACTTATAAGTATGGCCCCCTGGTAGGCGACGTGCTCAACTCCCCCAACAATATTCTTGCTGTTGAATATCTCAAATCACTGAAAATTCTCGGTCTTATGGATAAGATACAGCCCTTTACCGTTAAGCGTGAGGGTGCTGCTCATGACGGCGAGGAGCACAGCGGAAACATCGCAAGCGGCGAATATATCCGCAGACTTATCGACGACGGCGAGGACTTCTCTGCATTCGTTCCCAAGGACACTGCCTACGCTATCAACGAGTACGATGACAAGGAGCTTCTCTGCTGGTTCGAGAACTTTGAAAGAATACTTATGTACCGCCTGAGAACCATTTCTCCTCAGGAACTGGCAACAGTTCCCGATGTAGGTCAGGGTCTTGAAAACAGGATCTTCCAGGCTGCAAGAATGTCAGGCACACTCGAGCAGCTGCTCAACGCCATCAAGGTAAAGCGTTACCCCATGGCTCGTATCAAGAGAATACTTCTCAACACACTTTTCGGCATCAAGTCCGAAGACCTGAAGGCTCCTCCTATGTACGGAAGAATCCTTGCCCTCAACGACAGAGGAACAGAGATACTCAAAATGGCTGGTTCTCTCCCCGAGGACAAGTTCTCCATTCCTTTCAGCTCCTCTCTCAAGGATTTTGTTGACAGCAACAAGGAAAATCCCAGAGCTATGCGCTCTATCGGCATGACCACCGTTTCCAGTGATATTTACACACTCGGCGCAAGAAATATCCGTCCCAGCGGCATGGATTTCACCGCCAAGATAGCATATGAAAAGCTTGAAGGCTTTGTATCCGAGCTTCCCGCTGACCTTAAGACCACTGCTCATGCAGGCACTGTTGAGCAGGTAAACAAGGAAAGAGCTGCCGAGGCTGCTGCCAAGAAGGCTGCCGAAGAAGCAAAGAAGGACGACTCCGCCGAGGAATCAAAGGAGAACTGATTTTATGACACAGGATAAGATCAACCGCATCAATGAGCTTGCTCACAAGGAAAATCTTACTGATGAAGAGAAAGCTGAACAGGCTGCTCTCAGGGACGAGTACCGCAAGAGCGTTATCAGCAATCTGAAAAGTCAGCTTGACAATGTTAAGATAGTTGATGAAGAAGCCGTTGAAGAAGAGCTTGAAAAAGAAGAAAAGACTGACAAGTGATATCATGCTCCGTCCTTGCGGCGGAGCATTTTTTTCAGAAAGGAGCTTCCAAAATGATGGACTTTGATATAAATTCGCTGAAAACGCCATGCTATGTCACCGATGAACGGCTGCTTGAAAAGAACATGAAAATTCTCCGCAGCGTTTCCGAAAAGACAGGCTGCAAGGTGCTGCTGGCTCAGAAGGCTTTCTCAATGTACAGCACATATCCCCTAATGGCAAAATATCTTGACGGCACAACTGCCAGCGGACTGTATGAAGCAAAGCTGGGATACGAGGAAATGCCTGGAAAGGAAGTACACATCTTCTCCCCTGCCTACCGCCCCGATCACTTTGAAGAGATAACACAGATATGCGGTCACATTATCTTCAACAGCTTTAACCAGTGGAAGCGCTTCCGCCCCATGGTAAACAAGGCGATATCCGAGGGCAGGCACATTGAATGCGGTATCCGTGTTAATCCCGAGTATTCCGAAATAGCAACGGATATCTATAACCCCTGCGCAGGAAATTCCCGTCTGGGAGTTCGTGCTTCCGACTTTGAGGAATCCGAGCTGGAAGGCATCAGCGGTCTGCATTTTCATACCATGTGCGAGCAGAACAGTGACGTTCTGGAGCGTACTATCCCCCATTTTGAGGAGAAATTCGGCAAGTACCTTTCAAAAATGAAGTGGGTAAACTTCGGCGGCGGTCATCACGTCACCAGAGATGATTATGATGTTGACAAGCTTTGCAAGGTCATCAGCTGCATTCAGGATAAATACGATGTTCAGGTATATATTGAACCTGGTGAGGCAGCGGCTCTTAATGCAGGCTGGCTTATATCGGAAGTGCTTGAAGTGTTTGAAAGCGGCGGAGTGAGCCATGCCATAATCGACGCATCGGCTGCCTGCCATATGCCCGATGTGCTGGAAATGCCATATCGCCCCAACATCATAGGCAGCGGAAAGGCAGGCGAAAAGCCTTACACCTATCGTCTCGGAGCCGCTACCTGTCTGGCCGGAGATATCATCGGCGACTATTCCTTTGACAAGCCCCTTTCCGTAGGCGACAGGCTTATTTTCTGCGACATGGCAATATACACCATGTGCAAAAACAACACCTTTAACGGCATCGGACTTCCTGCTATTTACCGCATAGACACTGACGGGAAAATCCATCTTGAACATGAGTTTGGATATGAGGATTTCAAGTGCAGGCTTTGATTTAACCGAATATAAACAAAAAAGCTTATGTGCCAAAGTTGATTGGTACATAAGCTTTTGTTTTATTTCATTAAAATTATTTAAGTGCCATCATTGCTCTCTTGCCGATATCGTGACGGTAGTGAGCATTTTCAAAGGATATCTTATCCACTGCCGCATAGGACTTTTCAAGTGCCTCGGGAAGTGTAGCGCCGGTTGCGGTCACGCCAATAACACGTCCGCCGTTGGTGTAGAACTTGCCGTTCTCATACTTGGTGCCTGCATGATAAACAAATGCGCCCTCGACCTGACCCTTATCGTCAAGTCCGTACATTTCCAGTCCCTTGGGATAAGACTTGGGATATCCGCCCGATGCCATAACAACGCAGGTGCAGTATTCCTTTTTCCACTTGATGTCAACATCTGCAAGAGTGCCGTTGTAGATAGCCTCGAATATCTCGCAGAGGTCGCCGTCCAGCAGAGGAAGAACTACCTGTGTCTCGGGATCGCCGAAACGGCAGTTATACTCAATAACTCTGGGACCCTTGGGGGTTATCATAAGACCGAAGTAAAGGCAGCCCTTAAAGGTGCGTCCCTCGGCGTTCATAGCGTTGATGGTAGGCAGGAAGATCTTCTCCATGCACTCCTTAGCCACCTCATCGGTGTAATAAGGGTTGGGAGCAACTGTGCCCATTCCGCCTGTGTTAAGTCCCTCGTCATTATCATAAGCACGCTTGTGATCCATGGAGGATATCATAGGAACTACAGTCTTGCCGTCTGTAAAGGAAAGAACTGATACCTCAGGACCCGTAAGAAATTCCTCGATAACTACAGTTGCACTGCTTTCGCCGAACTGCTTGTCATCTATCATGGACTTTACAGCCTCAACAGCCTCTTCCTCGTTCTGAGCGATTATAACGCCCTTGCCCAAAGCAAGTCCGTCAGCCTTGATAACTGCGGGATATGTGTTCTGCTCCTTAAGATATGCGATAGCGGAAGCACTGTCGGAAAATACTTCATATCCTGCTGTGGGGATATTGTACTTCTTCATCAGGTGCTTGGAAAATACCTTGCTTCCCTCAATAATAGCAGCAGCCTTGTTGGGACCGAAGGTCATGATTCCCTCTGCATTGAGAGCATCTACCATTCCCAGAACCAGAGGGTCATCGGGAGCAACTGCAACCATATCGACCTTGAGCTTCTTTGCAAGAGCCACAACGCCCCCGATATCGGTTGCCTTAACGTCAAAGCACTCGGCATAGCGGGAAATTCCGCCATTTCCGGGTGTGCAGTAAAGCTTGTTAACACGTGGACTTTCGGCAAGCTTCATTATAATAGCGTGCTCACGTCCGCCGCCGCCTACTACCAGTATATCCATTTTTTTCATCCTTTCAGAAAGTTTTAGTCGATTGTAAAGGAATCTATTATCGCCTGAGCTTCCGACTGTGCGGAATCGAACTGCTCCTCTGCTGCTGTAAGTATTATGCTGTAAAGGCAGCTGTCATCAACAGTGACGATATGCTTTGTGCAGAGAGTCATTCCCTCAGCTTCACGCTTTATCGTAACAAAATAGCCGTCACAGCTTCCTGCCGTGCAGGCACCGCTGTCAGCAACGGTATAGTCAGCCATGCTCTTGTACTGCTCTTCCAGAAGAGCGCCTATCTCAGCAACTGAGCTTTCGCCCGTGCCTTCGTTCACCTGAAATATGAGCAGTGTTGCGGCTTCGGTGTCGTTATGAGGATATGCAGGCTGCAATGCGCAGTCGATACCCTCCTGCTGAACATCAGATTTTTTCCATGTATCGGGTATCTCAATGGAATATCCGCTGCCGCTGTATATCACAGGTTCAGCCGCTTCAAAAGCAGAGGTCTCTATCATCACATCGGGATCATCGGCAACAGAGCTGTCAGCCGCACCGCACGCAGTAAGCGCCAGTGCCAGCGACAGCATAATGATAATTTTTTTCATCATTAGTGGTGGAAGAGACGGATTCCTGTAAATGCCATTGCGATATCGTACTTGTTGCAGGTCTCGATAACGTTGTCGTCACGGATAGAGCCGCCGGGCTGTGCGATATACTTAACGCCTGACTTATGAGCACGCTCGATATTGTCGCCGAAGGGGAAGAAAGCGTCGGAACCGAGGCAAACATCGGTGTTCTTAGCGATCCATGCCTTCTTTTCCTCAACAGTGAGGACTTCGGGCTTCTCGGTGAATACCTTCTGCCACTCACCGTCTCTCAGAACGTCCTCATACTCATCGCCGATATAAACGTCGATAGCGTTGTCACGGTCTGCACGTCTTACGTCAGCCTTGAAAGGAAGAGCCATTACCTTGGGGTTCTGTCTCAGCCACCAGTTGTCAGCCTTCTGACCTGCAAGACGTGTGCAGTGGATTCTTGACTGCTGACCTGCGCCGATGCCTATTGCCTGGCCGTCCTTTACGTAGCAAACGGAGTTGGACTGGGTATATTTAAGGGTGATAAGGGAAATGAGAAGATCATTCTTCTTGTCATCGGGGATATTCTTGTTATCGGTAACGATGTTTGCAAGCAGCTCAGTGTTGATATCCAGCTCGTTTCTGCCCTGCTCGAATGTAACGCCGTAAACCTGCTTTCTCTCGATAGGAGCGGGAACATAGCTCTCGTCTATCTTGATGATATTGTAAGTGCCCTTTCTCTTGGACTTGAGAATTTCAAGAGCCTCATCAGTGTAGCCGGGAGCGATAACACCGTCGGAAACCTCTCTCTGGATCATCTTTGCGGTGCAAACGTCGCACACATCGGAAAGAGCGATGAAATCGCCGTAGGAGGACATTCTGTCAGCGCCTCTTGCTCTTGCATATGCGCAAGCCAGAGGAGAAAGTTCGCCCAGATCATCTACCCAGTAGATCTTCTTGAGAGTGTCGGAAAGAGGCTTGCCTACTGCTGCGCCTGCGGGAGAAACGTGCTTGAAAGAGGTCGCTGCGCAAAGACCAGTTGCCTTTTTAAGCTCCTTTACAAGCTGCCAGCCGTTGAAAGCGTCCAGGAGATTGATATATCCGGGCTTACCGTTGAGAACTTCAATGGGAAGCTCACTGCCGTCTGCCATAAAAATTCTTGAAGGCTTCTGATTGGGGTTGCATCCGTATTTAAGCTGCATTTCGTTTGCCATGATTATTACTTCCTTTCAAAATCATTCGCACTTGGCGTACTTGTTGATGATCCTTGACTCGCACTTGCCTGTTGCGATGTCGATATATCTTACAAAAAGAGATACCTTGTTATCTTCATTAAGAGCGTTCCAAACCTTTGAAGCAAACTCGTCAATGCTGTCATTGCCAAGCTCTACCTTCTTAGGCTCGCCCTCAAAGCTGGGAAGAGGATTGCCGTCGCCCATATAGGTGTGGATAAAATGACCAACACCGTTTACAGGTGTACTGTAAGCAAAGGTAAATCTCTCGCAGGAATCGGGGTTGCCGTCTGCAGACTTGAGGATAGACATTGCGTAGTTGTACTCGCCGTTCTCAACATGCATGATGCCTGAAATTCTGGGGGTGAAGTTGGGAGCGTCGTCCTCGTACTCTCTTGTTCTGAGAGACTGCTCAAAGGTCTGCTGCTTGTCCATAAGCTCGTAGATGGTATCGGTCTGGTCGCCGTTGGTAACGATGGTCTTGTTGCCAAGAACTCTTACGGGAGAGTAGATGATAAGATGGGGATCGGACAGCTTTGAAGGGTCAGCAGCCTCGGTCTTGATGCCGTCAGCTGTTTCAGTGAAAACTCTGTTGCGGGAGTTTACGCTTCTACCCATGATAAAATATGCGGTAACAGCAGTCTTGCCGTCTGCCGATCTGCCTATAACGATTCCTCTGCCGGGATATGCGTTGGAATTAAGCTCGTTTTCAAGTGATAATGTTTTCATTGCTCAATCGTCCTTTCGGTGTTTTATGTGACCAAGATAACAGGTCGTTCTGTATGGTATTGTGACCTTTCCGCCATTTTCGTATCTTGAAAAAATATCTGTAAGCGCTTGGCGGATATATCCATGCCCCTCCTGACCCTCATTGGGAACATAGGAACGGGAAAAGTTATCCCCCAGAAAACGCTCAAGGTCATATTCTTCCTCAAAGAAATATTCGGTATATTCACAGTCGGTAAGGAAATCATTCCTTAAAAACCTGTCCCCGTCGCCTGTTGACATAAGCCCTGCATGACCGCCCTTGTAATTGGGACAGGCACGCTTCATAAGCTCATCTCTTTCGTCGATCATGGGGCAGCTTACACGGTCATTGAATATGATCGCTGCAAGCTTTTTATCGGTAAGTATCCTCTCGCACTCTTTTGAAAAGCTCGGGGCATCGAACCAGTGAAAAGCAGTTGCCGCCGCAACAAGTCCCACTGAATTGTCGGGAAGCCCTGTATGCTCGGCAGTGCCGTTTATCACGCTGATGTCCTTATGGGATAATATCTTTCGGAGCATATCTGCGTTGGGTTCAACAGCAGTGACCCTCCATGGCTTGTTCATAAGCAGTCTGGTGAAAATTCCCGTGCCTGCGCCAATATCCGCAGCAGAATCAGTCTGAGCCGTTTCATAAAGGTAGTCGATAAGCTCCGTGGGATATGACGAGCGGTACCTGGCATAATCGTCAGCCTTGCCCGAAAATTTACCGATATTATTCGGTGACATATGCCACGCCGTCTTTTACCTGCACCTTGTCCTGGCAAAGAAGTGAAACAGCGTGAGGAAGTATCTTCCATTCAGCCTGCTCCATAACTCTTCTCTGGAGTACCTCGGGGGTATCGCCGTTCTTGACTTCAACGGCTTTCTGGAGAATGATAGGTCCGCCGTCGCAAACTTCCGTAACAAAATGAACTGTAGCTCCCGTTACCTTTACTCCCCTTTTGAGAGCTTCCTCATGGACTTTAAGACCATAGTAGCCCTTTCCACAGAATGAGGGTATAAGTGCAGGGTGAACGTTCACCATCTTATAAGGATATGCCTTGCAGACCTGCTCATCAAGAATGGTCATAAAGCCTGCATATACGATGATATCAGCCTTTTCAGCCCGCAGAGTTTCAAGCATCGCCTTACTGTACTCGTGGCTGTCGGCATAGTCCTTTCTGGGAAGAACAATGCCCTTTATGTCGTTCTGAGCAGCTCTTTCAAGAGCATATGCGCCCTCCTTTGAGGAGATAACGCAGGTTATCTTTCCCCCCTGAAGCTCTCCACGCTTTTCGGCATCTATCAGAGCCTGAAGATTTGTTCCGCCGCCTGATACAAGCACGACTATATTTTTCATAAGCCTTGTCCTTTCAGGATCTATTCAAAAAATCCATTGTTCTGAGAATCCGATTTTTCAGCTGCTTTTCCGCCCTTGTAGCTTGAAACGGCAGCCGCAATGTACAGTCCGTCGCCTACAAGAGAAAATGCCGCCATGCCGTTGAGCAAATTTGTCATTGCGTTGTGTGAAACGCCCGCAGCCTCGCCCACGAAACTGAACATTCCGCCTGCAAACAAAAGTACGATCGCAAAAAGAATACTTATAACAGTAGCGGCGATATACATTCCCGTTGAAACGTAAGCCATATTTTTTTTGGAATTGCTGTAGGCTATCCACGACACGATAACAGCGATAACTCCGAAAAGGTTGACGGAGGGTATCGTCCAGATAAGCGCTATAGTTCCCAGTATCATTGCTTTTTTCAGCTTGGTGTTATTCATTGTCCTGTTCCTCTTCCAATGTAAAAACATACGGCTGTACAAATTTTTATACAGCCGTATTGTGATGTACTCAGCAGATGATAACGCCCTCATCGCTCTTTACAAGCTCGCCCATAACGTAAGCTTCCTCGCCTGCGTTTCTTACAGCCTCAACAGCCTTGTCAGCGTCGTTCTTGTCAACAACAACGACCATACCAACACCCATATTGAAGGTGTTGAACATATCTCTCTCGGGGATCTTTCCTGTCTTTGCGATAAGGTCGAAGATAGGAAGCACCTGAACTGCGCTTCTGTCGATCTTAGCGGAAATTCCTGCAGGAAGAGAACGGGGAATATTCTCATAGAATCCGCCGCCTGTGATGTGGCTGAGGGACTTTACCTTAACGGAATCAAGCAGGCTCATTACAGCCTTTACGTATATCTTTGTGGGAGTCAGCAGGCACTCGCCGAGGGTAGTGCCAAGGTCTGACTGATGACGGTGAAGGTTCTGCTCGTTAATAGCAAATACCTTTCTTACCAGTGAGAAGCCGTTGGAATGAACACCGCTGGACTTGATAGCGATAACAACATCGCCCTCCTTCTGCTGGGAAGGATCAATGATCTTGTTCTTATCAACAACACCAACGGAGAAACCAGCCAGATCGTACTCATCCTCAGGCATAAGACCCGGGTGCTCAGCAGTCTCGCCGCCGATAAGTGCGCAGCCTGCCTGAACGCAGCCCTCTGCAACGCCTGATACGATGGAAGCTATCTTTTCGGGAATGTTCTTTCCGCAGGCAATGTAGTCGAGGAAGAACTGGGGCTTAGCGCCGCAGCAGATAATATCGTTGACGCACATTGCAACGCAGTCGATACCGACAGTGTCGTGCTTATCCATTATAAAAGCAAGCTTGACTTTGGTACCTACGCCGTCTGTTCCCGAAACAAGAACAGGGTGCTCGATGCCCTTGAGATCAAGCTCAAACAGTCCGCCGAAGCCGCCGATGCCTGAAAGAACGCCGTTTGTCATGGTTCTGGCAACATGAGCCTTCATAAGCTCTACAGCCTTGTAGCCCGCTGTTACGTCAACGCCGGCTTCCTTGTAGCTTTCAGAAAAACTTTTCATTATCTAATCCAATCCTTTCACCGCAGTCAGGCTGCGGGCTGTTATGAATACGCAGTACCATCTATTTTGTTATTTAACTGCCTTTTTTATTTTTGATTCAAATTTATCCTTGGGTATCTCCTTAGGAACTTCTGACGGATATACACCTGTGAAGCAGCCGTCGCAGAAATCGCAGTCGGAATCAACTGCAAGCTTTTTAACGGAATCCACACTGAGGTAGCCAAGACTATCAGCACCTATCTCCTTGCATATCTCGGGGATAGTCATGCGGCAGGCAATAAGATTTTCCTTGCTGTCGATATCCGTGCCGAAGTAGCAGGGATTTGTAAAGGGCGGGCAGGATATTCTCATATGTATCTCCTTGGCACCCGCTTCCCTGATGAGATTAACTATTCTCTGAGAAGTGGTTCCACGGACAATACTGTCGTCAATGAGAACGACTCTCTTGCCACGGACAGTTTCCCTTATAACATTGAGCTTTATCTTTACGGAGTTGGTTCGCTCTGCCTGAGAAGGCTGAATGAACGTCCTTCCCACATATCTGTTCTTGATAAAGCCTATGCCGTAAGGAATGCCAGATGCTCTGGAAAAGCCCAGCGCCGCATCAAGTCCGCTGTCGGGAACGCCGATAACAACATCAGCGTCAACAGGGTGCTCCTTCCAGAGGTACTCGCCTGCTTTAAGACGTGCATGATGAACGCACGAACCCTCGATAACGGAATCGGGACGTGCGAAATAAACATACTCAAACACGCAGAGATGAGGCTTGGGAGTGATATGTGTCTCAATGGAACGCAGACCGTTCTCATCAATAACGATTATCTCGCCTGGACGGACATCTCTTACAAATTCAGCACCGATACTGTCAAATGCGCAGGTCTCGGAAGCGACAACATAGGAATTGCCAAGCTTGCCGATGGAAAGAGGTCTGTAGCCGATGGGGTCTCTTGCAGCAATAAGCTTCTGCGGAGACATTACCACCAGCGAATAAGCGCCCTTTATCCTGAGCATTGACTTTTCGACTGCTTCCTCTATTGAGGAACAGACAAGCCTCTGCTCGGTTATAGCGTAGGAAATGACCTCGGTATCGTTAGTGCTGTGGAAAATTGCGCCTTTAAGCTCAAATTCCGTTCTCAGCTCATATGCGTTGGTCAGATTTCCGTTGTGTGCGATAGCAAGAGGACCTTTCACATGGCGCACTACCAGAGGCTGTGCGTTGGAACGGTTTGAATTGCCTGTTGTAGAGTATCTTACGTGACCGATGGAGATGTTGCCCTCTCCCAGTGCATGGAGCCTGTCCTTATTAAAGACCTCATGAACAAGTCCGAGATCCTTATAGTAGCTGAATACGCCTGCATCGTTAACAACGATTCCGCAGGACTCCTGTCCTCTGTGCTGCAAAGCATACAGACCAAGGTATGTCTGCATTGCAACGTCGGAAGTTTCGGGACTGTATATACCGAAGACTCCGCACTCCTCGTGAATACCGTTAAACATTCGGATCAACCCTTTCCATTCCAGCAATAGCTGCACAGCTTGCAGCCGGGGATGCCCACAGCACGCACTGTGCCTTCAAGAGACTGAAACTCAAGAGAAGTAAGCTTGAGTCTCGAACAGATCTCAGCCCTGAGCTTCTTTCCACGCTCTGTGTTGGTATTGCTGTACTCTTCGATATATTTAACGCCTTCTGCGCCTTCAAGCTCGTCAATAATTTTTCTTGCGATAAGATCAAGCTCAGATGTGCTTCTGGAGAAGTTCAGGTACTTGCAGCCGTACATGATAGGCGGACATGCAGAACGCATATGAACTTCCTTGGCACCGTTTGAATAAAGAAATTCAACGGTCTCTCTGAGCTGTGTTCCTCTTACGATACTGTCATCCACAAAGAGGAGCTTCTTGCCCTCGATAAGCTCGTGAACAGGCACAAGCTTCATCTTAGCCACCTGATTTCTCATGGACTGGTTCTGAGGCATAAAGCTTCTGGGCCATGTGGGTGTGTATTTGATAAAAGGACGTGCAAAGGGAATGCCGCTTCGGTTGGAATATCCGATAGCATGGGGAATACCCGAATCGGGAACGCCGCAGATATAATCAACATCGGGAAGACATCCGTTCTTGATATCTGCCTCTGCCATTATCTCGCCGTTGCGCATTCTCATAGCCTCAACGTTTACCCCCTCATAAATGGAGTTGGGATAGCCGTAATATGTCCAGAGAAATGTGCAGATGCTCATTTCATCTGTTCCTGGGCTGAGAGTTTCGCAGGAGGTGGGAGTGATCTTCACGATCTCTCCGGGCTTCAGCTCCTTGTAGATCTCATATCCCAGCTTCTGGAAAGCAAAGGACTCAAATGAGTAGCAGTAGCCGTCATCTCTCTTGCCCACGATAATGGGAAGCTTTCCTGCCTTGTCTCTGGCAGCGATTATGCCGTCCTCGGTGAGCACCATGAGTGAAACCGTACCCTTTATCTTCTCCTGAGCATTCCTGATACCGTCAACGAAATTATCCTTCTGAGCAATGAGTGCACCTATAAGCGAGCTGGAATTAACCTTTCCGCTGCTCATGGACTCAAAGCTTGCAAAACAGTCGTTGAGTATCTCGTCTCTTATCTCAGCTGCGTTGTTGATTATACCGATGTTGCATACGGCATAAAGACCAAGCTTTGAGCGGAGAAGAATGGGCTGAGGGTCTGTATCGCTTATGCAGCCGATACAGAGATTGCCCTTCATTGTTTCGATATCCTTTTCAAACTTAGTTCTGAAAGGAGAATTTTCTATGCTGTGAATACTTCTCTGGAAGCCAAGCTCGGGAGAGTATGCAGTCATACCTCCACGCTTGGTGCCCAGATGCGAATGATAGTCAGTGCCGAAAAATACATCATTTATGCAGTCATTCAGTGACGCTGCGCCGAAAAAGCCGCCCATTGATTATTCTCCGAAAATACGCTTCATCATTTCCTGATAAGCTTCTTCTACGCCGCCCATATCTCTGCGGAAACGGTCCTTGTCAAGCTTCTCGTGGGTTGTGCTGTCCCAGAAGCGGCAAGTGTCGGGAGAGATCTCATCAGCGAGAATGATCTGACCATGGTATCTGCCGAACTCGATCTTGAAGTCGATAAGGTCGATGTTGTGCTCCTTGAAGAACTTGAGCATAAAGCTGTTTACAGCAAAAGCATACTTGGAGATAGTGTCGATCTCTTCCTGAGTAGCAAGACCAAGGCCCAGTGCATAGTAGCTGTTGATGAAAGGATCGCCCAGATCATCGTTCTTGTAGCTGAATTCGAGAGTAGGCTGCTTGAGAGGAGTACCCTCAGCAATGCCGAGCTTCTTGGAGAAGCTGCCTGCTGCAACGTTTCTTACGATAACTTCCAGAGGAACGATCTCAACCTTCTTAACGATGGTCTCACGGTCGTTGATCTCCTTAACAAGGTGAGTAGGAATGCCTTCCTTTTCAAGCAGGCCGAACATATAGTTGGTCATCTTGTTGTTAACAACGCCCTTGCCTCTGATAGTGCCCTTCTTTTCGCCGTTGAAAGCGGTAGCGTCATCCTTGTAGTCAACGATAACGTAATCGGGGTTGTTGGTAGCGAATACTTTCTTTGCCTTGCCCTCATAGAGCTGCTCGGTTTTTACAATGTTTTCCATGGTATTTATCCTCCTAATTTTCAAACGGTCTTTCGTGCCGTAAAGATTTTTGATTTATATGTGCAAGCCCTGATATGTAATATCAAAGCTCGTCAACCATTTTCTGAAGCTTTTCGTTCTTTGCGATAACGCCGTCGATCATATCCTTCTTGGACTTTTCCAGCTTAGCGGAAAGCTCCTCGTCGGAAAGTGCCAGCATCTGAACAGCAAGAACAGCCGCATTTTTTGCACCGTTTACCGCTACAGTTGCAACAGGGATACCCGAAGGCATCTGAACGGTAGCCAGAAGTGCATCAAGTCCCTCGAAAGATGACCTGATGGGAATACCGATAACAGGCAGTGTTGTATGACCTGCAATAACACCTGCAAGATGAGCAGCCATGCCCGCAGCGCAGATTATAACGCCGAAGCCCTCTGCCTTTGCCTTTGAAGCAAACTCGGAAGCAAGTCCCGGAGTGCGGTGGGCAGACATTACCTTTGCCTCAACGGGAACGCCGTATTTCTTCAGCTCAGCGATGCAATCCTTAACAACAGGAAAATCACTGTCCGAGCCCATGATAACAGCAACCTTTTTCAAAACCAATCCATCCTTTCGCAATTTGGCGATACAAACAAAAAACTGCGGCGGTGCCGTTAAGGCTATACCCTGCCACAGTTAAAAAAGAGTGCAGAAATCCCGCTGCACTCGGATCTTCCGACCTGAGCGCTGTGATTATTACCAAACCCATAAGTGCTATGTAACATCACGAAATTCCTCCACTGCATACTTACGCATAATGCGACATATATATTGTAACTGATTTGAAACCAAATTTCAAGTGTTTGGGGAAATTTTTTTTGGAAATAAAAAAATTAACAATTACCTCTTGCATTTTTTAGATTATATGATAAAATATATGTATAAGGTGAAATGGCTCTATACATATCCGTTTCGCAAAAAATTAGGAGGTACTTACTATGGCTTACAAAATTTCCGACGCTTGCATCAGCTGCGGCGCTTGCGCAGCAGAATGTCCCGTTTCAGCAATCTCTGAGGGTGACGGTCAGTACGTTATCGACGCTGATACCTGCGTTGACTGCGGTTCCTGCGCAGACGTATGTCCCGTTTCAGCTCCTGCTGCTGAATAATCAACATACTTAATAAAAAAATAACGAATCTCCTTGCGGGGTCCGTTATTTTTTTATGCTTATTCACTTATTCGGATAATATATAATTTTTTGCCGAGCTTGCCGCATTTGCTCCGTCGGAGCAGGCAGTAACTATCTGCCTGAGGGGCTTTGTGCGGATATCTCCTGCCGCAAAAATGCCCTCTGCCGAGGTAACACAGTCCTCCCCCGCTTCAATGCAGCCCTTTTCGTCAAGCTTCACGATATCATTTATAAGTTTGGTCGAGGGTGCCATGCCCACAGCCGCAAAAACTCCGCTGCACTCTGTCCTGCGGCGCTCACCGTTCTGCTCGATGATAATGCCCGTAACACTGCTTTCACCGCATATCTCACGGCATACAGCACTGCGGATAATTTCAATATTGTCCGTCTGTTCGCATTTGCTGAGCTTGTCCGCACTGCCTCTGAAACTGTCCCTGCGGTGGATAAGATACACCTTTCGGCATATGGCAGAAAGATACAATGCGTCCTTGAGAGCCGTATCCCCTCCGCCGATAACTGCAATATCCTTTTCTCTGAAAAATCCGCCGTCACACACAGCACAGTAGGAAACTCCCCTGCCTGCGAATTTATCTTCGCCCTGTACTCCAAGCTTTTTATGCTCAGCTCCGCAGGCGATTATCAGGGCCTTTGCCTGGTATTCCTTTCCGCCTGCAAGTACAGTTTTTGGCTTGCCGTCAGCTATGCGTGTGACCTCCGCAGTTATAAACTCGGCACCCGCTTCTTCCGCCTGAGCTTTGAGATTTTTTGCTATCTCTGAGCCATCGGAGGGGACATATGCGGGAAAATTTGCGATAACATCGGTGAGAAGCATCTGCCCGCCCGTCAAGGGGTATCTCTCGATAACAAGCGTTTTGAGCATCGACCTTGCGCTGTAAGCGGCAGCCGTAAGTCCCGCAGGCCCCGCACCGATAATTATCACATCATACATAGCTATTCTCCGTTATATCTTTTTCTTTCCCATCATAAAGATACCTGCGCCGAATGCCAGGATCTCGGCAGGTGCAAGCCTTACTGCTATGTCAAGAAGCTTGACGGGCAGTGTGGGAAGTATCATAAGCTTATTTTCCCTCATTTTTTTCAAAGCATACACAGCGCACTTCCTGGGAGTTATTCCCTTGGAAATAATGTTTTCAATGCCTGCACGCTTATTGAACTCGGTCTGTACAGGTCCAGGGCAGAGGACTGAAACGTGAACATGGCTCTTTTTCCTGCGAAGCTCTTCATACACAGCCTGGGTCTGGCGGATAACATAGCTCTTGGAGGAATAATATGCACTCATATGAGGCCCTGGAAGCAGTCCTGCTGAAGAGCCTACATTCAGGATATATCCCCTGTCCTTCTTGACGAAATCCTTGGTATAGAGCTTGAAAAGGGTGTGCATCGCCTTGATATTTACATCTATCATCTCCAGCTCCTTGCTGAGAGATGTTTCGGTAAAGTCACCGAAAACTCCGAAGCCTGCATTGTTTATAAGGATATCGGGGTCATACTTTTTAGTCTTTGCATAAAGGTCAATGCAGTTTTTGGTGCTGGTAAGGTCTGCGGGGATAACAGTGCATCTGTCCTTGCCAATCTCATCTCTCAGCTTGTTGAGGGCATCTACATTCCTGCCTGAGAGGATAACAAAAGTCCCTCTTTTGCTGAGTATGCGTGCAAATTCCGCACCTATGCCTGAGCTTGCGCCTGTGATAACCGCACAGTGCTTACGTCCTATTGCGAAGAAATCTTTTCTCATGGAGCATCTTCCTTTCATTTTTCTTGTATTCCTTTACTGCCGCAAAAGCTTCGCTGTATGCCGCAGTTACAGTCTGTTTGTCGCTGTCATCTGCCTGAGAGCCGCCGTAGGAGCATTTTTCAAGTATGAACACAGCCTTGCTTATGTCGCAGCCTGTGAGCTTTTCAAGCGCCTCTGCAAATTCATATGGTGTAAGTGACTCATGCTCGGGGATAAGCTTTGCGCATATCCTGCAGCTGAGACGCATATATACCATAACGGCGCTGTCACCTGCCGACGCCTTTTCCAGCCTGCTCATAAACAGCTTTTCGGATACGGCGGGAGCGCAGATAATCACTATCAGAGCAATTATAAACACAATGGCAGCTATCACGCAAAGTACGAAAACAAGGTTATAATCCACCTTGAAGTTTACGCCGCCCTGCGCAGTATCGCTCTCCAATTCGTTATAGCCTGAGGGCACGGTAGGCTCAAACACCGCCCAGCCCATGTTCTGGATATACACCTCGGGATATGCGTGTGAACAGCTGTCGCTTATGGCAAAAACGCTGTCACGGGAGGTAACATCGGGCGAATAGCCCTCCGCATACCTGGCTGTAAGTCCCACAGAACGTGCCATCAGCACAAATGCCGCCGCATAGTCCGAACAGCTTCCACGCTTGCTGTCAAAGAGGAAATACTCAACGCTTGGATCGGGCGCCACATAGTTCAGGTCATAGGCATAGTTATTCTGAATGAAATAATTCTGCAAAGCAGATGCCTTTTCCCAGTCATATGTCAGTCCTGTGGTTATCTGCTGAGCAAGCTCACGCACTCTGTCGGGTATAAGCAGGTCATTTTCCCGGTAGATAGACTTATAGTCCATTGCGTCATTATATACCTGCAAAAATGCTTCCGCAGTGTCAGCCAGATCGTCACGGTTCTGCATAAGCACGGTGTAAAGCTCGTTCAGCATCTCGCCGCACTTTTCATCATCAATATCCGCACCGCCCAGAGCAAACCATCTGTATCGGGTGTAATATTCATCGTAAAATGTAACGGTATATGGCATACCCGCCGCATGGGGCTGCTCACGGTTCCTGAAAACACCGCTTCTTGTTACATATATCTGCTCGGACTGCCCCACGGGAGTTACTGAAGCTGCTCTTACAGGAGCAATATAATACACAGCACCGAAATTTTCTGGCTGAATAGTGACTGAAATATAGTCGTCCGTTATCTGCTCATAGTCGGACAGCCCTGACATACCGTACTTTGCCGAAAATCCGCTTTCGTAGCCGTCAGCCGCCTTTATGGCTTTCTGAAGCTGAGCAAGGGAAAGCTTTCCCGCCTGAGCCGTCCACTCATAATCAGTATAATACGGCTCGGAATAACTGTCGTCCGCATACCAGCGGTCATTCTCAAAATCATAGTAATCAAAGGTCTGGCGCTTGAAATATGGGTCCTGAGGGCCGTAAACCGTGTACATACGTCGGTTGGAGAAGCCTCTGAACGAATCTGCGCCGCCGGAAAACTCGCTGAAATAGGTATAATCGGAAAAGAGCCTGTTATTGTTGGAGGTATCCATGAACAGCTCTTCAAATCTGTCATAATACCGTGCATTTTCTTCCTTGGGTATGGCTGCGGAGATTATCAGCAGCACAAAGGTAAATACCGCCGCCGACATCATCGATGCACCCTTGCCCACCACCATTCTGCCGTTTTCACGCTTCTGCCGCACGCTGCTCATCAGTATCGCCACATTAAGCAGGGCAATGAGGGCAACATACACGTTGTCGATATCGGAAAGTACCTTTACATAGACCGCACAAGGTATCAGGCTGATAAGCGTGAGGAATGACATTCGGTAAAGTATCATGGAAAAATAGTAAACCGTCACCGCAAAGAAGGGCACGAAGCTTACCATCAGCGCCAGAAGATAGCTTGTCTTTGTCTGCACCTTGTCGGCACCTGTCAGGAACCACTGCTGGAAGGTCTGACCGTAGTCATTGCCTGCAATCAGCACCATAAACCAGTACAGTGCAAACATCAGCACCACTACAAATATCGCTCCGCCGATGAAATGGTGCTTGTCGATGAACCGACAGAACAGGAACATCACCGCAGTGACAAGTATTATACCCAGCGTCCATACGGAAAACAGATTTATGCTGTAAACCGAATAAAGCGCAGAGCTAAGCACCACCGAAAGAATCAGAGGAAGAACAGCGGTCAGGCTGTTCTGAAAGAAATCTGATCTTTTCTTATCCATTCACAGCCGCCTCCTTTCCTTTGACTGTAACATCGGGAGCCACAGCTGCGGCAGACATAACGATGGTCAGTCCGCCCTTGCCGTCGGAAGTTCCGCTGAGGTCTGTGGTGTCAGAAAGTGCCTTGTCAAGGTACGGCGTGCAGAGTATAGCCACCGAGCAGGACTTCTGCGCAAGCTCGTCATATGGAAAGCGTGACTTTCCGTATGCGCTTTCAAATTTATAGGAAGCAAGCTCAGTTCTGAGCATGGAAAGGTCATTGTCATCATTGGCAGGATATGATATCCAGCCGTCAGTTGTCATCATCACAAAGCTTACTGCACAGCCGCTTTCCATAAGGGTGCGGACTGTTCCGAGAGAGGTCTCCACCGCCGACTGTGCTATCATAGGAACAACGTCCTCAGCGGTACAGCCTGCAAACATCTCCTCGCCAAGGAATGCAGGCGGGAATATTTTGTCCGAAACGAATGTGCTGTCAAGCACCACCGATATAGCGGAGCAGGCAGTCTCATCATCAAGACGGACAAGCAATTTGCCCATTTTGGCAGACTGCTTCCAGTTCACTCTTTTAAGAGGGTCGCCGGGAACATACTCTCTGTTCTCAAAGCCCGGAAAGCCGCCGAAAGTGTTCATGGAAGCTTCCGTAGTTTCCTCGCTGTCATCGGCAAGCATAGAAGCTATAAGTGCGCTCTTTATCACGTTATCATCTGCCTGAACATCGGCAATATCAGGGATAACCGGCACTGATACAGACAGCTTTGACATATCCGCATTTTTTAGCGGAAAGCTGAACAGTCCGAAAAAATCTGTGACCCATATCTTCTTTACTCCGATATCCGCAGGGCCGCATATCCTTGCTGTAAAATCAAAGGAAACGCTTTCGGCAGAATAGGGCAATACGGATACGGAACAGCCCTTTTTGCCGCAAACCGCACGGGGTGAATCGGACGCATCTATCATCACAGGCGGAGAGGGCAGGAAAAAGTCGTTTATGACCCTTATTCCAAACTGACAGCTCTCCCCTTTGCACAGTGCATGAAAATTATTATCACACTCTATGCTTAGCCTTGTCATGCAAAGCTTTGTAAGCAGCACCGATATAATTGGGGCGCAGATGAACGCAATAGTTATGAACCAACCCACACGTCCGCTCATATACAGTGCAAACACTACTGCCAGCGCCACCGCAGCGGCGTAATTTATAATACCGTTAAGTAAAACCTTTATTTTCATATTATTCCACAGGTACGTTTACAGTCTCGAGTATCTTGGCAACTGCTCCCTCGGAGCTTCCGCAGGCAGCCTTTCCCTTAGGGGTAAGGATTATTCTGTGAGCAAGGATATAAGGCGCAAGGAACTTTATATCATCGGGGATAACATACGCTCTGCCCGATATCATGGCATATGCCTTTGCGGTCTTATACAAAGCAATGCTTCCTCTGGGGCTGACACCCAGACTGATGTAATCGGCATTTCTGGTGGCATTTACTATATCAATGATGTACTGCTTGATATTCTCACTGCATCTGATAAGCTTCACCTTATCGCACAATGCACAGATATCATCGCAGGAAATAACGGGAGTAAGCTCGGAAGATGATATGCTGTTCTCATTCCTGTCAAGTATCTCCAGCTCTTCCTTTGGGCTGGGATACCCCATGCTTATGCGCATGAGAAATCTGTCCATCTGAGCTTCGGGAAGATGATAGGTTCCGTAGGTCTCGACAGGGTTCTGTGTAGCAAGCACCATAAAGGGCTTTGGAAGCGGATATGTGTTTCCGTCAATGCTGACCTGACCCTCCTCCATTATTTCAAGGAGTGCCGACTGAGACTTGGGCGATGCACGGTTTATCTCGTCTGCCAGCAGGAAGTTGCAGAATGCGGCACCCTTTCTGAACTCGCTTTCATGAGTTACGGTGTTTATCATAGTAAAGCCTGTGATATCTGAGGGCATTACATCAGGTGTCAGCTGTATTCTTCCGAAAGCGCCGCCGCAGGAACGTGCAATGGCTGAAACCAGACGGGTCTTTCCCACTCCGGGAACGTCCTCTATAAGAATATGTCCGCCTGTGAGCATTGCGGCAATAACAAGCTCTATGGACTTTCTTTTGCCGACTATTACCTTTTCAACGCTCTCGATAAGCGCATTTATCTTGTCATTTCTTTCTGCGGGTCTGTCAGTCATTTTCATACTTCCTTTCACAGCTTACTATAAGTACAGCAGCCCGTCTGAGCTGCTGTTTATTATGATTATTGACGGAATATTCGGATAATAACCGACTACCCGTAAATAACAGTTATTTTTTCTTCTTGTTGTTTACGATAAGCAGAGTGATAGTAACCGCAAGCGCTGCGCAGAGAACTGCTATAACGATAACTGACACAGTGCTGAAGCCCTGGGAAGACTGTGCAGCTGCGGGAGCTGCTTCGGAAACCGCTGAATCGCTTTCAGTTTCAGACGCTGTATCACTTTCAGCATTGGTCTCTGCCGATGTATCTGATACAGTCTCTTCGGAAGATGCTTCTGTTTCATCTGCAGCTTCCTCGGTCTGAGCCTCAGTCTCGTAAACAGGGTCAGCGTCGGCAGACTTGGGAGCAATATACTTGCTGTCCTCGCTGAGATCATATGCAACAGTCACAAAATTGCTTGAAAGAGCGTCAAAGCCCTCTCCGCCGTCATAGGTATGGATAGTTACTTTAAGATTCTGGAAGGCGCTTTCATTGGCAGTGAAAGCGGTCTTGCCATAGTAATAGATATCCGCAAGGCTGTGGCAGTCGGAAAATGCTCCGTCGCCGATATGTGTGACCTGAGGGCCAAGATGAAGCTCAGTAAAGCTGCATTTTGAGAAGCAGTAGTCGGGTATCTCGGTAACAGCCTCTGGAACGGCAAATCCGGAAAGAGCCTTGCAGTCAGAAAAAGCGCCTGTGCCGATGGTCTCGACCTCGGCAGGGATAACAAAGTTCTCCACCTTTTCGCAGCCCTCAAAAGCATAATCGCCTATATTTCTGAGAGTTGAGGGAATGGATATCTTGAGCAGAACTCTGTTGCCTGAAAATGCCCTTGCTCCGATAGTAACGGTATTCTTGGGCAGACTTATGTACTGGAGCTGGTTTCTGGACTGGAGAGCATTCTCGGGGATAACGCCGTCCTCCGTCTCACAGCCAGCAAGCTCGATTATCTCGGTATTGGGATATCCGCAGAGTGCGCCGTAATCGGCAGAGTTAAGGGTTCCGCCCGAAACGGATATCTTCTTTATGAGGTTAAGGTCAGTGCCGTCCTTTGCTTTTTCAATGGCAGCGGAAAGAGCACCTGTATCAAATTCCGTAACGGTAACGGCGGTGTTATCTTCCTCGGCAGCAACGTCCATAGCCAGCGGAAGTATAACAAAGCTAAGTATCATAACAATCGACATAATGAACATTATAACACGTATAACATTTTTCTTGGTATCCTGCTTTATCTTTCTCATAATAAAATTGTCCTTTCTGTGTTATGCGTCTATTTCCGAAAAATGGCCTGCAATGTCTATCCCTGTGGAGCTGAAATGGAAAATGTCCGTAGTAAGCGGGTGAGAAGCCCAGCGGTACTCGCTGACTATCGCCGTTCCCAGCCGTTCAAGCACGTCGTTTGTGACCTCCGACAGCACCAGAAGCGTATTTTTTGAGGGAGCTGCCGCCAGAAAACGTGAGCCTATCTTGGACGAGATGAATTCTCTGAAATCGGAGCACATCATCAGAGCAACCGTAAAATCATTGCCCTCTGCCTTAAAATCAAGGCAGTTTATGTCAATGCCGCAGCTTATCTTTTTTTCGGTGTATTCCGCCTTGGCAAGCATTCGGCACATATTCCTGTCGGCAACGGAGAAAAGCACTTCCTTGGGAACGTCCCACTTTTTCATATAGCTTTCGTCCAGTATTCTTGCACTTACATTGTCGCCAGTGTAGCATATGACACGCCTGAGATTGCCCATAAAATTGTCATACACCATTCCCTTGCCTATCTCTTCACGGCGCATAACGGTATATCTTAAAAATTCCTGACCGTTTGTAAAGGAAATAAGCCGTTCAAGTATGTAAAACTCCCGCTTTATTCGCTCCATAAGCGTGTCGCAGGCGGCAAGATTCTTGTTTTTTATGTAATCGTACTTTTCCAAGGAAATGTCGAACCCCAGAGAATTTTTTCCGTCATTTATGATATAATAATCGCTTGAACCACGTTTTTCAATGATATATTTATTCTTTTTTATAAGATTTCTGAAAAGCCGATTGAATTTTTCATCGCTTTTAGAATCAATAAGCAGCTCGCTCAGATCGTCCATATGTATAATCGGTTGCTCCCTTCCGTATTTCCGCATCGGGCAGATAAATATATTATATCATATTTTTTCTTAGATGTACATACCTTTTTTAATATTATCACAAAATTATCATCAAAAAAGCGGCCCGAAGAATTATCCTCGGACCGCTTGTGATGCGTTTGATTATAATTTAGCAAGAGCAGCCATTTTGTCCTTTACAGCAGGATATATCTCGGTGTAAAGTCTGTAGAACTTTTCATACTGAGGAACATGGTCTGCCACAGGCTCCTGTACCTTATCAACACCGCAAATCACCTCGCAAGCCTCGGGAACGGATGCGTAAATGCCTGCCGCTACCATGGCAAGGATAGCAACGCCCAGTGCAGGGCCTTCCTTAGATGCAGATGTCTTTACGGGGCAGCCGTAAAGGTCAGCAAGCATCTGTCTCCACAGAGGTGAGCTTCCGCCGCCTCCGCACGCCATCATATCGGAAACGTTGATATTCATTTCACGGCATATCTCCATGCAGTCACGGAGAGAATATGCAACACCCTCCATAACGGCTCTGAGCATATCCTTTTTGGTGTGCATTGCGGAAAGTCCGAAGAACATTCCTCTTGCATCGGGGTCAAGGTGAGGGGTTCTCTCGCCCATAAGGTAAGGGAGATAAAGCAGTCTGTTTGCACCGATAGGTACTGTCTCTGCTTCCTTGTCCATGAGGTAGTACTCGTCCACGCCCATGTACTTTGCGGTTTCCTTTTCAGCATTGCAGAAGTTGTCTCTGAACCATTTCAGAGAAAGTCCTGCGCCCTGAGTTACGCCCATGATGTGCCATGCACCTGGAACTGCTGCACAGCAGGTGTGAACACGTCCCTTGGGGTCAATAGAAACCTGTGAAGTGTGGGCAAAAACTACTCCGCTTGTGCCGATAGTTGTGAACGCTCTGCCGTCGGTAACAACGCCTGTTCCAACAGCCGCAGCAGCATTGTCTCCTGCGCCGCCTGCAACGATAGTTCCTGCCTTGAGACCTGTAAGCTCGGCAGCTTTTTCGGTTATCTTTCCCGTTACCTCGCAGGACTCGTAAACCTTTGCCAGCATGGACATATCAATACCCAGCTTGTCGCAGATTTCCTTGCTCCAGCAGCGGTGCGGAACATCAAGAAGCTGCATTCCCGAAGCGTCGGAAACCTCTGTTGCGTACTCCCCTGTGAGCATGAATCTTATGTAATCCTTGGGGAGAAGGATATGGCGGCACTTTGCATAGTTCTCAGGCTCATTGTTCTTTACCCAGAGGATCTTTGCGGCAGTCCAGCCTGTAAGAGCAGGATTGGCAGTTATCTCAATGAGCTTTTCTCTGCCAACCTTTTCGTTCATTTCCTCAACTTCAGCGGCAGTTCTTTGGTCGCACCAGATAATGGACTTTCTGATGACCTCGTTGTTTTCGTCCAGCATTACAAGGCCGTGCATCTGTCCCGAAAGACCAACGCCCACGATATCCTCCTTGGAAACGCCGCTCTTTGCGATAACACCCTTTATGGTATTTACAGCCGCATTGTACCAGTCAGCAGGATCCTGCTCCGCATAGCCGTTCTTGGGCTGATACATGGGATATTCTATTGTCATTGAAGCGATAACAGTGCCCTTTTCATCAAAAAGAACAGTCTTTGTTCCGCTTGTGCCAAGGTCAACTCCTATTACATATCTCATTTTTTTCATTCCTTTCGATTATTGTGCTCGTCGGACTTTTTTACGATAAACAGCAGAAAATTCTCCCACAGTGCAGGCAAAATGAGCCTTAACAGGAACGGCGCCGCCATGACTATAAGAACAGCAGCCGCTATCTTTCCTGCATTGGGGATAATATATTCACTGAAAAATCCAACAATTATGTCAATGATTTTGCCGATATCCATTCATTATTCTCCGTACTTATATGCTGTAAAGAAAAGTCTGGGGAATTTGTAGATGACCTCTCCGTTTTTCTGCATGGGAAGCTCTTCTCTGAGCCTGCTGAGGATATCTTCGCAGAATTCTGCCTGCTTATCCTCGGAAAGCACTCTGAAATAAGGTCTCAGACCCGTTCCCTTATACCATTCTATGATATCATCATATGTTTTCATTCTGTGATAATATACCGTTTCCCATACATTGAAATCATCGGTAAGATTGGAAAGCATATCAAAATACACCTCAGGCTCAAGAGTTTTTATCTTCTCAACACCCTCAAAGCAGCCTTTCCACTTTTCATTGTTTTCAAGCTCCCTTACTATATCATAGATAACAAGCCTGTGGGAAAGAGGCAGCTGAATTGCCATAACTCCCCCGTCGTTTACCATATCAAATACCTTAGGTATCAGCCTTTTATGGTTGGGTATCCATTGCAGGCAGGCGTTGGAGAAAACAACATCATATCGCTTATCGACAGTCATATCGGACGATATGTTCATCTGCTCAAAATGAAGCGATGTACCCTTATACTTTTCCCTTGCGCTTTCAAGCATATCCTCTGAACTGTCAACGCCAAGGATATCCGCCTCGTGGAAACGGTTAAGAAGATTTTCCGTACTGTTTCCGGGGCCGCAGCCAAGGTCAATAACAGTTTTGGGAGCTGCAAGCCTTATCTGCGCCGCCAGCTCTGCGGAGGGACGTGTCCTTTCATTCCCGAACCTCATATACTGATTACTGTCCCACTTCATAAAAGCACTCCGTTTACAGCACTGCCCCTGTAAAACAGGGGCAGAAAATAAATGTGATCTTTGAATTAGAGGCTGAACATAATGTTGTTGAGGATAGACTCAAGCATTTCCTGTCTGCCGCTGGTAAGAGAAGCGGTAACTTCGCCCTTTTCAAGAGCATACTTTTCAAGGTCAGCCATGGTAGCCTTGCCGCTGATGATGTCTGCGCCGATGCCTGTCTTCCAGGAAGCGTAACGATCTTCAACGAACTTGTCAATTCTGCCGTCCTCAATAAGCTTGAGAGCGATCTTGTAACCAAGTGCGAATGTATCCATACCTGCAATGTAGCTGTGGAAGATATCCTCACGGGTGTAGGAGCCTCTTCTTGCCTTTGCATCGAAGTTGAGACCGCCGTTGGTGAAACCGCCTGCCTTGATAACTTCATACATGCAGAGAGCTGCATCATATACATTTGTGGGGAACTGGTCGGTATCCCAGCCAAGAAGAGGATCGCCCTGGTTTGCGTCGATAGAACCGAATACGCCGTTGTCTCTTGCAACTCTCAGCTCATGCTGGAAGGTGTGCTGAGCAAGTGTAGCGTGGTTTGCTTCAATGTTCATCTTGAAATCCTTGTCAAGGCCGTACTTGCGGAGGAAGCCGAGAACAGTTGCTGTATCGAAATCATACTGGTGCTTTGTAGGCTCCTTGGGCTTAGGCTCTATGTAGAAATCGCCTGTGTAGCCGATGGAACGAGCATAGTCAACGGTCATTCTCATAAGACGAGCCATATTGTCCTGCTCAAGAGCCATATTGGTGTTGAGAAGAGTCTCATAGCCCTCACGGCCGCCCCAGAATACGTAGCCCTTACCGCCGAGCTTTACGGTTGCTTCAACAGCCTTCTTGATCTGAGCTGCAGAGTAAGCGAAAACATCAGCAGAGGGAGATGTACCTGCGCCGTGCATATATCTGGGATGATCGAAGCACTTAGCTGTGCCCCAGAGAAGCTTCTTACCTGTTTCAGCCTGCTTCTTTTCAAGGTATGCAACTACCTTGTCAAGCTCTGCGTTTGTTTCTGCAAGTGAGCCAAACTCGGGAGAAAGGTCTCTGTCGTGGAAGCAGTAGTAGTCGATAGAAAGCTTGTCCATTATCTCAAAAGCAGCGTCAACCTTTGCTATAGCTCTCTTCTCTGGGTCTGTTTCGCCCCAGGTCTTATCGGTAGTGCCGCAGCCGAACATATCTGTTCCGTCGCCGCCCATGGTGTGCCACCAGGAAAGAGCAAACTTGAGCTGCTCTCTCATAGGCTTGCCGTTTACTACCTCATCGGGATTATAGTACTTGAATGCAAGGGGATTTGTGCTGTTCTTGCCCTCGTAAGGGATCTTACCGATTGTAGGGAAAAATTCGCTCATTTTAATTACCTCCATTATGTAAATACAAAATTTATCATACAAATTCAGGGTGTATCTGCGCCCGAAACTTTAAGTATATTTTACTATAGTAATCGGTTACTTGTCAAGAGGTTTTTGTAAAAATCTTATAATTTTAATGCAAATTTACTTCTATTCCCATAAAATCAAGCAGGCAAGCCGTTTTTTTGTTTTTATCAGAAATCAACGGAGCCGAGCTTTGTGTAAGCCTTTCTCAGAACGTCCTTTGAAACGGGATAGATCCCGCTTGCCTTTATGGGTCTGTCGTTCTTTACAAGCCTGAAAATAACATAATTCTCCTCGTGTGCGTCATCTGAATAGAACGCCGCCTCGATATATTCGTCCTTCAGAGCGTAGTAGTTCACAGGTTTTAGGGAAACAAGTTCCTCCGCCGACCTTTCCATGCCCTCGCACAGCTCGTCAAAATCGGTGAGCACATAATTCACCGTTTTGCAGCGCATTGACGCAAGGCGCTTTTTCAAGGGCTGTTCGGAAGTATCCTTTTTGCGAAATAATGAAAAAAGTCCCATCATTTTCTCTCCAGCAGGTGTTTGAACATTTTCAGGCGGAGCATATCCCTGTATTCGGGCTTGACCATATAGTACATATAGCTTTCAAGGATATCCGCAGGGTGCATGAGCCTGCCCTCTATCTTGAAGTTCTCATATCCCATAGGAACATACTTTTCATATATCTGTTGGGGTGAAACATGAGTTTCAAATCCTGTGGTATCATAAAAGTCGAAACTCATATTGGGACATGGAAATTCCTTTTGGGGAATAGGTTTAAGCGCCTGCTTTTCATTGCCGAACACCTGCAGATTATGCTCAAACTGGCGCTCGCCCAAAAATTCGTAATGCTTCTTTCTACGCTTGCAGTGGGGTGTGCAGTATGGATTCACAAGTATCTCTATCTTGTCCTTATGCGGAAGAGTTTCCAGCTCATCAAAGCGGTTGTTCCAGTTGTAGTCGAGAACTACCAGCTTATAGTCCTTTTCCAGCTCCGCAAGAAGAGCGTCTCTGTCCTCTATCTGCTTCACCGTGGAGGATATGAGAGGATAACGGGGATAATTCTTTCTTATGTAATCCTCCAGCACGGGAACATTCACGATTATCTCGTTAAGACCGTTTTCCGCAATTCTCGTAATCATGTTGCAGAATGGGTCGGTAAGATGTATCTCCTTTATAAGAGGATTTGTAAAGGTATATCTTATGGGGATACCCCTTGAATTGTACTGCCTGATAATAAAGTCGATGAACTCACGGCGGACCGCTCCCGTTACAGTCCTGCCGCCGTTCCATGCAGCGGGTGGAAAGCAGCCGTAGGAAGAGGCTATTTTTATATCGTCATAGAAATACTCGGGGTGCTCATTCAGTGTGTCCGCAAGATAAAGGTTCATTTTGTAATTTCCGCAGAAATCGGGAAGATGGAATTTTATGCTCATGTGACCGTTCCTTTCAAAGGTTTATATTTATATTTTACTCCATTTTATTCTCTCCGTCAATAGTATTGGAAAGTAAAATAAAAACGATGCGGGAGAAATTCCCGCACCGTCCGATTTACATATCAAAAGAGTAATTCAAGGAGTTCAGTCGTTTATGGATATCTCCGAGGTGGATATCATACAGCCGTCGCCCTTTTTACTGTTGAGCATATCAAGCACTTTTTGGGGAAGAGTCGCCTTTGAAAGATTTATGACTGCTCCGTCAGTCGGCACGCCGATATCATAAAGCGTTCCCTCATCGGTAACGTTAACATTTGAGATGTTCACAACGCAGCCGTCTCCGAGCTTATTTACAAGCATTGAAAAGGCTCTTGCAGTCATCGTAATGCTGTCAAAGGAAAGTACCGCTCCGTCGATACTGCCGCCGAGGTCGAATAATCCATCATTATCGTCAGAATGAACGGTAATGTTTGAAAACTCTCGGATATCTCCGTCAGCAAGACTGCGGATAAGCTCTGCAAACTGCGTTTCGGTGAATTCGGCATTATTAACCGTTTTTTTGCTCAGCACCTTTATCTTTGAGGCAAAGTCTGTCGCCTCTTTAATATAAGATACGATATCATTGAAATGCGAAGACGAATGCTTATTACCGGTCGGTTTATTCCAGATTGACTTTTCATCCCTAAGCTGTGCTGTACGCTCCTCACGCCACTGCTCATAGGTAAGGTCCTCAAGTCCGTCATAAGCGGAATTTTCAAGAGGAGCAAAAAAAGCTGCAACAGCGTGCTGTGCTATAAGGACAAAGCGCCAGTTTTCCGAGTCGCCTGTGTTGAACGGTATCTCGAAAACTCTCAGTAATCCTGTTCTGTCACGCTTGCTTATAACGGGGGCATAACGGCTCTTTCCCAACGCAAAGGTCATTCTGTCCTCCCACGCCGAAGTAGGGTCGTCGTAGCCGTCAAGGGCATATATTTCCGCCAATGACACCTCATCATCGGTATCGTTATGACCGCCTGTCATTGCAAAGCGGAAGATATAATCTGTGTTTTTCTCAAGCTTTTTATCACAGAATATCTGAGTCCAGCTCCAGCTCCAGTCGCCTATCTCATAGGCTTCGGTATTTCCCTGAGATGTTGTGATAACGGCTCTTATGCCTGTATTGTCCTCGCAGGTCTTATCAAATCTGAACTCTCTTGCACTGAAATTTATAACATTACTCATTTTAACTTCCTCCGTTAATGTCGGAGCAGAGTCAAAGTGCAAAAGACGAATCATACAGTCTGAGACATACTCTGCCCGACCGTTTTTTACAAGTCCCCTTGCCCTTTTGGGGTAGGTAAGACCTATCTTCTGACCCGTTTCATCAGTGACAATTACGTTTTTTCCTATGGGTATCTCCCCCTTTTGTCATCATGTATTCGGTTGTGTGCTGTTTTTTGTTATGGGTGCCGTCCCCGATTTAATTATAACACAGCTTCCGCCTTTTGACAACCGAGCATTTTATACAATCTTTTCATTATATTCTGACATATCTCACAAATACATATCCTAATTATCCGCAAGTGAAATCATATTCTCCAAAACATCTGTTACCATGAACTGCGAGAGATTTTTCATTTTGTTGGCAAAAATGTATTGACAAGTGCATTTTGTTGTGATATACTGCAAACATATTATTATGAAAGGAGGCAGGCAATATGTTCGTACATCTCAATATATCAACATTCGGAACAAAATATGTGTCATCATATAAGGAAAAGCTGTTGTCTGCCGATCTTGCGAACGTCTGACAGTGTATATGCGTTAAACCGCCGCATTTCCTGTATGGGAAGTGCGGCTTTTTTGTTTTTATGCGCAAATTCTACCTGAGGTTGATAAATCGGGATATATATGCCAAAAGTAGAACGATAGTGTAAATCAGCAATTTACATCAACTGCCGCTTGTGATATACTGTAGTCAAATCAAACAAAAGGGGTCTTGGATATGAACACAACATTTTCAGCACAGCTTCAGAAGCTTCGCAAGAAGCATGGCGTAACACAGGATACTCTTGCGGCTCATCTGGGTGTAAGCCCGCAGGCAGTCAGCAAGTGGGAAAACGGCAGCTATCCCGACGGCGACCTTCTGCCAAAGATCGCAGACTTTTTCGGTGTGTCGATAGATTATCTTTACGGCAGAGCAAAAGAGGATACTTCCACAGTCCAGAAGATCATTGATGAGCTGCAGAATATAGTGACAGATTCCGACAGCAGCAAGGAAGAGTTCTTTGAACAGGCGCTGAATTACGCATGGGCGATACAACTCGCTGCATGGGCATCTACCAGATCATATTATGACCGCCCGGAGCTTGACGAAAAAGATACCGTCACCGTATCGGAAATCAGCAGCAAAGCAGGCTTTACCTATATGCGTCTTAACAAAAACCTGGAATATTATTTCCTTGTTAAGCAGCCGAAGGAGGGCCTTGCAAATTATTTGAAAGTAACCGACAAAGCAGCTGAGCTTTTTGCATTCCTCGGGGATAAAACAAACCTGAAAATACTTCAATATATGCTGACATTAAAGTGGCAGGAGGCTGTCCGTGCCAAAACCGTTGCAAAGCTTCTGGATATTCCTGTAGAAAAGGCAGAAAAATCGCTTGATTTTCTCTGTAAATTTAATGGAACATTTTCAAAAGGCAGCATTATAAATGAGGATAACAAAAGCGACAGTATATACCGGACTTCATCTGTACTGACAGTTGCACCAATAATGATAATAATATGTGCGGATATGATGATATCATCGCCAAGCTCATATCAGAATCAGATCGGCTGGGATGATGAAGCATGGTTCAAACGTGAGGATCTTTCTTTTCTGAAAAAAACAAATGATACCATAACATATGACTGAAAGGGGTATGATACAGAGTGAACCTTTTTAAACGCAATAAAAAAGATGAAAACACCGATGAATTTCACAAGGAATACGGCGTTATAAGCAACTGCCGCTATATTTTTGAAAAATTTGTCAAATACAGGAAATCCCTTATCCTGTTTATCATCACAGGCAGTATCGCCGCAGCTTCAATGACCTATCTGTGGAGCTTCATCGGTAAGCTTGTAATAGATATGATAGAACAGCAGGCAAGCTCCCCCGATAAGGATATAAAGCCTCTGCTGTATCTTACGCTTATTACCTCGGCAGCTGAGCTTCTGTTCATGTGGCTCAACACCGTATCGTCTATGAAAATGAGCGTAGGCTTTACATATGTAAGGCTTATGATAATCAAGGAGCGTATCGCAAAAACTTTGGGCATGGAGTATGAGGCTCTTGAAACTCCCGAGATGCTCGACAGGCTCCAGAAAGCCAAAAGAGCCACCGCAGGCGACTGGCAGGGCGTTCAGGGAATGATGACTTATATGCAGGTAATGGGCGTGCAGATAATATCCGTTACCATTGCAGTAGCAATCATGACCACCTTTAACCCCTGGATAATCCTTATAATAGTAGTGCTTTCCTTTGCCCAGTTCCTGTTCTTCGACTATATACGCAAAAAGGACAAAAAGGAAATGTGGGACGCTATGATGCCCCACTGGCGCAAGCTGGAATACATGGAAAACGTTACGACCGATTTTTCATACGCAAAGGATATTCGCCTGTTCGGTATGCAGAAATATCTGGCAAAAAAGCAGATAGACGTTTACGACGAGGAGCTTCGCCACTGGATAAAGTCCCGCCAGTACTGGGTATACAACACCATTTTTGCTCACGGTATATCTCTGCTGCGGCAGCTGATAATCATAGGCTGGCTTGTTTACAGCGTGGTGTTCAACGGACTTTCCATAGGTAACTTTACACTCTATACCGCCAGTGCTGCGGCTTTCTCCAATGCCATAAACGAGATATTGCAGGCGCTGTCCGCCCTCCGTGAGAGAAGCGCACATACCGATGATTACCGCAGCTTTATGGATATTCCCTCTGCTGATGACAAGGCACAGACTATCCCCATTCCCCCTGCAGACAAATACACCTTTGAATTTAAGAATGTTTCCTTTAAATACAGAGGTCAGGAAAAATATGCCCTGAAAAATGTGAACCTTACGCTTCATGCAGGCGAAAAGCTTGCGGTTGTGGGTCTGAACGGCGCAGGAAAGAGCACATTTATCAAGCTTCTGCTCAGGCTTTACGATGTGACCGAGGGCTGTATCCTTATGAACGGCACCGATATCCGCAAATTTGACCGCAAGGAATACTATGAGCTTTTTGCTCCCGCTTTTCAGGACGTAATGGTATTTGCATTCCCTGTAGCGGAAAATGTTTCCATGAAAGAGCCTTTCAATACCGATAAGGCAGAGGCTGAAAAAATGCTGCGTCTTGCAGGTCTGGGCGACAAGCTCGACAAGCTGGAAAAGGGCGTTGATACCGAGCTGCTGAAAGTCCTCTATGATGACGGAGTTGACCTTTCAGGCGGCGAAAAGCAGAAGCTTGCCCTTGCAAGAGCACTTTATAAAAAGAGTAAGATAATAGTCCTTGACGAACCTACCGCCGCACTGGACGCTCTGGCTGAATTCAGGCTTTATCAGAGCTTCAATGAGCTTGTAGGCGACCGCACGGCAGTATATATCTCCCACCGTCTTTCTTCCACACGCTTCTGCGACAGAGTGGCAATGTTCAAGGACGGCGAAATGGTAGAGATAGGCACTCACGACTCCCTTATGGAAGCTGACGGTGCTTATGCGGATATGTTCCGTGTTCAGGCACAATATTACGTTGAGGACAAGGACATTTTCGATGTACCGTGTCAGGAGGTGACTTCAAATGGCTGACAAAAAAATATCGCCCACCAAGGAATCGCTGAAATACTGCTTCCGACAGATAAAACAGTACAAAAAATCATACATTCCCCTGTCGGTGCTGAACGTGATTATCGGTGCAGCCGTTCCCTTTGCGGAGATAATATTTCTCCCGCTGCTGATAAACGCCATGACCGCACCCGAAAAGGATATCCGCATCATTGTATTTTACGGTGCGGCAATGGTAATATCACAGATATTGCTTATGGGACTTAACAGCGTTATAAACATACAGCTGCAAAAAACAGAGGATATGTTCCTGAACGCCGCAAGCGAGGAGATATCCCAGCTCTGCATGAAGATAGACTTCACGCTGACCGAAAACAAACAGGCTCTTGACCAGATACAGAAAGCCCGTGAGGGAATACAGTGGTCAGGCGGAACACACAACATTGCAAGCGCTTTCTTCAACATAGTCTCAAACGTGCTGAAGCTTCTGGGCGTAATAACGGTAATGATACTCACCGCTCCCGTTCTGCTCATTATTATAATAGTACTTCTGGCAGCGTCGGCTGTGATGAACGCAAAGAAAAACGATATCGACATCAAGAACTTCTCGGAGCTTTCGGGGATAGACCGCATTTTCTGGTACATCTGCTGGGAAATGGAGGATTTCCACTACGGCAAGGATATCCGTCTTTACAGTGCGGCAGGCATGATGCTTGAAAAATCCGCCGCACAGATAAAACGTCTGGGCGATTACTGGCAGAACATCAACGACAAGAAATATCCCCTGAATATCATTGACATTATAATAAGTGTTCTCCGTGATTTCGGCACATATTTCTACCTTGGCGTGCTTGCCATCACAGGAAAAATCACCATCGGCGTATTTTCCCAGCTGCTTGCCTCAGGCGGAACACTTTACAGCTCCATGCAGGCTATAATAATGGGCTTTCAGGATATCGTCAAGCGCAGCAGCTATATGTACGAGATAATCAAGTTCATGAACTATCCCCCTGCCATGGAAAAGGGCACAAGAAAGATCGCAGACTTAAACGGCAGCCACGAGATAGAGTTCAGGAATGTAAGCTTCAAATATCCGGGAGCGGACAAGGAAGTCCTGCATGATATCTCCATAAAGCTCCGCAGCGGCGAAAAGCTTTCCATCGTAGGGCTTAACGGTGCGGGAAAGACCACATTCATAAAGCTTCTGTGCCGACTGTACGATGTAACAAGCGGTGAGATACTTCTGGACGGCGTGAATATCCGTGAATACGACTATGACGAATATATGAAGTGCTTCTCGGTAGTTTTCCAGGATTTCAAGCTTCTGGCATTTTCCGCCGAGGATAACATTCTGCTTGGTAAAAAGGACTCCCCCGAAAAGGTTGACGAGCTTTATGAAAAGGTCGGACTTCTGGACAAGATAAACTCTCTCCCCAAGGGCAGGGACACTATGATGTTCAAACAGTTTGACAAGGACGGCGTGGAGCTTTCTGGCGGCGAGCAGCAGAAAATGGCTATTGCCCGTGCGCTTTATAAAGACGCTCCCGTGGTAATACTTGACGAACCCACCGCAGCCCTTGACCCTGTGGCTGAATACGAGATATACCGCCAGTTCAACGACCTGGTTCACGGAAAAACAGCAGTCTATATCTCTCACCGCCTGTCCTCCTGCAAATTCTGCGACAGGATAGCGGTATTTTCCGACGGTACCATAAAGGAATCGGGAACTCACGAGGAGCTTGTTCATCTGCATGACGGCATCTATGCCGAGATGTTCAAGGCTCAGGCGCAATATTACGTATAATCACCTAAAAAAGCAGCTCTCTGTTATGTGCACATCACAATGACAGAGAGCTGTTTTACTTTTACAGTATTTCTTCAAGCTGAGTGAGATTCATAATAGTATGCTCCTGACCGAAATCATCATTTCTGCCCTTTCTGTCAATAAGCACAGACATACAGCCAAAGCGCTTGGCAACAATTATATCTTTTTGCTCGTCGCCGATAAAAACCATTTCCGCAGGCGATACGCCGAAATGCTCCGCAATATCCGACAGGCCTTTTGGATTGGGCTTTCTGTATCCGCAGGAAAGCGAGGAAACGTACATATCAAAGTAGGGCATAAGCTCGGAAAAATAGCTCTTGTGAAGCTCATCGGGCATTCCTGTGGCAACATCTGTAAGAGTGGCTATCTTATATCCGTCCGCCCTGAGCTTTTTCAGGGTATTTACGGTATCGGGATATATATACGGCACAAGCCCCATTGAACGGTAAAAAATATCTATCACCTTTTCAAGGTGAAAGCTGCATTTCCAATGATATGTGGCATCGGTAAATATGACCTCGGGAGCAATATCCTCCTCACGGTATTTCACCTTTGGGTTATAACCTCTCAGTACCTCCACCGACCTTGCTATGTCATCGTCTGAAATGTGAAGTCCCAGCCTGTCCCGCACCGTTTCAAAGCCTGTTTTATAATAGTCTATCCAGACATTGGGCATATTTTTGTATTCCATCAGCGTTCCGCCGATATCGAAGCCTATCACCTTTATCATATCTGACCCTCCATAATTATTGCTCATTACGCAAAAGGCTGACACCGCATCAGCAGCATCAGCCTTCGCAAACATTTAATTTAACTCACATATTGTGCTTCATAATGTCTGGATTTTTCTTCTTCTTGTCCTCATAAAGTGCATTGTCAGCCTTATCCATAAATTCCTGGATATTAAGCTCGGGTGAGCAGATTATAGGATAAATACCGATACTTACCGTTACATTGTACGGCTTGTCGCTGACTTCGTTATGCTTTGCAGCAATACCCTTTATTCTTGACGGAAGCTGAGCGATTATATCAGCATCATCGCATATTGCAAATGCCGCAAACTCATCGCCGCCTATTCTTCCCACAACATCTGTGGTTCTCAGGCTCTTTTTGAGGAACTCTGCGCAGGAAACGATCGCATAGTCGCCGTCATCGTGACCGAAAGTATCATTGACCTTTTTAAGATTATCAAGGTCGCCGAAGATAATGGCAGCCTGCCTGCCCTCGTTTTCGGGAGCTTTGAGTATCCTGTTTGCGGATACGAAAAATCCACGCCTGTTATAAACGCCTGTAAGCTCGTCTATCATAGACATTCTGTTGAGGACATTGTTTCTGCTCTGCGCAGCGTCAAGAGAGCTTTCAAGCTTTGCAACAAGGTTTGTAAGCTTTATAGCGGAGCAGATCTGGGGTGTGATTGAGTAAATATATGTAAAATACTCATTTTCCATCTCGCAGACTATAACGCCATACTGTTCCTCGTTCATGAACAGCGGAGAAACGACCATTATACGGTTGCGACCGTTGGGAGTGTATTGGTTGGTAATGATCCTGCTGGAAGGAAGCTTGCACGCCTCGCCTGTAACGGCAGCCAACTTGTCGCCGTCATTATACGCTCTCAGCAGAATAGTTTCGGGGAGCTTCCACTCACTCTCGGGGTCATGGATAATAGGCTTCTCAAATGTATAAACAAAGCTGCTGTCAACATGAGCACGGTAAAGGTCATTTACAATAGAGAAGTAACACTTTTCATCATCACTTTCATAAATGGTCATATCCTTTGTGATATTACCGATAAGGAAGTGAGTGAATGTGATATCGTTCATAGTGGTGTAGTGCATATTTACTATGCACTCGGAAGCAACTTCCATGCTGCCCTCAAGTATTTTCAGCACATTGAGCTTTCTTCCCATCATATTGCCCTCGCAGGCGGAAAGAGATGCGGAGCGGATGCTCTTCATTATCCTGAGAAACGCCTCGGGAGATACCAGCTTCCAGATATCCGAATCCATTATCCTTGAAAAATAGGATTTGGAAAAAAGCTCTTCAACAGAGATATCCGCACCTGCCGCATAGGACATGAGCTTATGTGCAAATTCATGGAGACGCTTTATGCAGTCATGCTTTCTCATGCTGACTTCGTACCTCTGGATATGCTCGGAAAGGATATTATCAACAGCCTTTCTTACGGAAGCTTCATCAAGGTTATCAAGCGTTACCTTCTGTTCAGCCTGAAAGATGCATCCGCAGGAAAATCTGAAAACGGGTGTGGAATCAATGCAGATATCCTCGACCTTTTCACCCTTTGCCATATGCACAGCTTCCTCAACTGCCCTGTAGCCCAGCATTGAAGCATCGGCACGGACAGTGGTGAGCATAGGTCTAAGCGTTGCTGCTACCTCGGAATCGTCGTAGCCTGTTACGGCAATATCCTTGCCCACACGCAGACCTTTGCTTTCAATAGCCTTATAACCGCCGCGGCACATCATATCGTTGGCAAAACAGATGGCATCTATCTTGCCTTCGTTCCTGTCGATAAGGTCACTGACTATATCAACGCAGTACTCAGAGAAATTACCGTATGTAACAAGGTCAGGATCAAACTCCAGACCGTTTTCGGCGAGAGCCTCTTTATAATAGTTCAGGCGCTCATCAGCATCGGTATTGCCCTCCGGACCGCTTACAAATGCGATATGTTTTCTTCCGTGCTCATGAACAAGGTGAGAAACAAGCTCTTTTATACCGCTTCCCGATAATCTTATACAGGGATAGCCCTCAAATTTTGTTTCAGTTGTCAAAAGGGGAAGTCCTTCATATCCGCCAAGAAACTCTTTAAATTCATCGTGAGAAACGCACGTTGCGATAGTTCCTGCCGAAACTATCAGTGCGTCCATAGACTTGCTTGAAGCAAAGCTATATACGACATTGTTCTGATATTCATAAACCGTATATCGCCTGTCAGCAAGCTGGCAGTCAAGCGCACGACCCGGGAAAATAGCAAGATTTACGTCCAGATCGTTGGCGGCAGCAGCTGTTCCTTTCAGAAAAGCCTTGGAATAATCGTTATCCAGATGATGAATAAAAACACCCACCGTAAGTTTGCCGCTCATCAGAATAACACCTCCGACATTCCCGAAGCTGGGATTATTTATATATATTATACCACATCAGTTTTGTTTCTTCAAGATTTTTTATATGTATTTTACAACAAAAATTACACTTGTTTTTTTCTAAAAAAATCATATTAATAATTTTTATTTCAAAAAGATGAAAGAAGCGAAACCCTTTTATACTTTTTACCGATCAGTCTATAGACTTTATCTTGCAAAGCATAAAAAAGCAGGGTGCTCAGCATTCGCATAAGCACCCATGTTCATATTTTGCAGATCATACCAGTTCCCGCCGCAGCTCTCCCAGTATTTTTTTCTCCCTCCTTGACACCTGCACCTGGGTCATTCCCAGCATATCCGCCGTTCTGCTCTGGGTAAGCCCCTTGAAATACCGCAGGAATATAAGCCGTCTGTCATCTGCCGAAAGCCTGTCCATCACCTGCCTCAGAGCAATGCCCTCGTAAATATCCGCTTCACGGAACGGGGACGGGATATCCTGCTGCCTGCCGTCCTCGTCCTCACCGCCTGTGAGGGAAATACAGGGCAATGCTGCCGAAAGTGCTTCCGCAATATTCTCAGCCGATTCGCCCATTATGTCCGCAAGCTCACACACAGTCGGTTCTCTGCCGTTTTTTAGGATAAAATCAGCCTTTTCCCGTGTGACCTTCATTGAAAGCTCTTTAAGACTTCGGCTCACCTTGACCGTTCCGCCGTCCCTGAAAACACGCTTTATCTCGCCAAGAATAACAGGAACAGCATAGGTTGAAAATTTCACGCCCCTTTCTTCATCAAATGCTCCTGCCGCCTTTACCAGACCAACACAGCCTGAGCTGTAAAGCTCCTCATATTCCACTCCCCTGCCCCTGAAACGATTTGCACACAGATGTACAAGCCCCAGATTTTCCGTAACAAGCTTGTCTCTGCGGAGCTTTTCGTCCGTTGCGGAAGCTGCGGAAGCGATGTCAGCGGCACTCATTTTCGTTAGCTCCGGCACGTATAAGACTTGCGGAAAGGATGCGCTTTTTCATAGTAACGCTTGTCCCCTTTCCCACTGCGCTTTTGACGGAAACACTGTCCATAAAGCTTTCCATGACCGCAAAGCCAAGCCCTGCACGCTCCTCCTCGGGAACGGTAGTAAAAAGCGGCTCCATTGCTTTCTTTACATCGGGTATGCCGCAGCCCTTGTCCCTTACACGTATGTATAGCACGTCCCGCTCAAGTATCCTGCAAAGTATCTCCACATTTCCGCTGCTGTTTCGGTAGCCGTGAACTATGGCATTGGTGACTGCCTCGGAAACTGCTGTCTTTATATCCGCAAGCTCTCCCACAGAAGGGTCCATCTGCATTATAAATGCTGTCACCACGCTTCTCGCAACAGCTTCATTGCTGCTGTGGGAAGCAAGTGTAACACGCATCTCATTTTCTATATGTGCCATTTTATGTAATTCCTCCAATTCAGTTTATAGTGGCAAATCTGTCCAGACCCGCAAGCCGCATCACTTTCCTGATATGAACAGGGGTATTTTGCAGGCTCACCCGTCCGCCTATGTTCTTCATCACCTGATAGCGTCCCATAACAAGACCTATGCCCGAGCTGTCCATAAACGTCACTTCGCCGAAATCAAGGATAAGGTTTTCGGGACGACAGCTTTCCACCGCCAGATCTATTTCATTGCGTATGGACGGAGCGCAGTGATGATCTATCTCTCCGTCAAGAAAGGCTCTGACCTCACCGTCAGCCTTTTCTATTTTTACTCCCATTTTTTACAGTCCTTTCTTTTGTTTGTCTGTTTTGTATCATGATTTGTGCGTCTCTGGCTTAATCTTATCATTCATACAGTGCGAATTTTGCAGAACCCTGTGTTTTGAAAATAAAAAAAGCCTGCCTCTTTTTGTGAAAAGCATACAAAAGTTCGGGCAGAGCGTTAAAAAGCCCAAAAAGATATTTACAAATTTGTACATTTATGATAAAATTATGGATATACAATTTTACATCTGATTTACATCTGATTTTGTTACTAAAGAAATTATTCATAACCTGATACATTATATGTATATATATATCCTACGGTGGATATGGAGGGGAAACTGTTGAAGATCCGTCTTAAAATGATAAGTCTGTTCCTGATAATCATTCTGATACCGCTTATATTCCTTTATGTATATCTTTCCAAAATATCTATGGATCAGGTATCGGCGTCCCAGGTGCAGGCTCTAAAAAACATTAACGAGACAAAAGCCGATTATATCGCTGATGTTATACATAATCTTTCCTTTAACGAAAAGGAATTTGCATCAAGCGACTATCTGAAAAAATACATTGAAAGAGCTGAGCTTACTCTGGATGATGATTATTACAGGCAGGTCAATGACTCTATACGCAACACAGTAAAGCGCAATCACCTTATTACGGATATGTTCATCACCAGCACCAGCGGAACTGTTCTTGCCGCATATAATATCAATGACATCGGCTCCTACTGCGACAGATACAAGGAGCTTGACGCCGCAGCAGACAGCAACAACGGCATCTCTCATATATACGGTCCCACTGACAGCGACACCTGCTCATTTTACGTTGTAAAGCGTGTTTATTCGGGCGTGAGCAATCAGATAGGACTTGTTGTTGAAAGAATTGACCTTACTCAGATATGCAAGTCCATGTCACTTACAGGCTACAGCAACTATGCCTCAGTGCTTCTGGTGGATTCCGCAGGAAAATACATTTCCTCAAGTGTAAGCTATCCAAAATCTCTCACAACTGTTGCTGAATACCGTAAGATAGGCGATAACATCACCGATGCTATCCCCTTTTACACCACAAGCTCCGTTACACAGACACTGTCCGCCGAATATGACGGAAAAACAGTTATCGGCACATCTATTCCCGAGGCGGGTTGGAGCGTTGTAAGCTATTACGATAATGTTCTTGCTTCCGGTAATATCTCAGCAGATTTCAAATCAGCAAAATTTGCCGTAGTCATATTCTGTATCACGACCTCTGCACTTGCAATACTTATCTGTATCACATACACCGAACCTCTGAGCAAGATAATCCGTGTAATAAACCAGAAAAATAAAGGCGACACAACAATAAGGCTGGAACTTAATACCAACGACGAGTTCGGCGAGATCGGTTCTGCCTTCAACACCATGTTTGACAGCATTTACGAAAGCGAGCAGCGTTACAAAACCGTCGTTTCCATGATGGATAATGTGGTTTTTGAGATAAACCTCAAAGCCTGTACCGTATATGTATCAAACAATTTCAATCAGAAATTCAGTTTCAGAGCCCAGACAGACAGCATTTCAAACAGCTTTCTTTATAAAATGAAGGTGCATAAGGACGACATCAAGCGCTTTAATGACGATGTTGAAAAGATACTTATTTATGAGGGTGAAAAATGGGAGGGCGAATACCGCCTGAAAAATATCTATGGCGATTTTAGCTGGTTCAGGATACAGGGACGAAAGTTTAAGGATCAGAGTGGAACTCCCTCAAAAATAATCGGAATGATAGCCGATATCGACCGTGAAAAGAAGAGCACGATCAATCTTATGCAGAAGGCAAATTACGATGCTCTCACCCAGCTTTTCAACCGTGCAAGCTTCCTGCGCAGTCTTGACGAGGAAATGCGTCAGTCAGAATCCAGAAGATCGCTGGACGCTCTTATGTTCATCGACCTGGACGATTTCAAGCATTTCAACGATGAGTATGGGCACAAGTGCGGTGACGATGTACTCAAATTTGTTGCAGAATCCATCAAGGAACTGACCAGTGACAGAGGTTTCGGCGGCCGTCTTGGCGGTGATGAATTTGTAATGTGTCTTACAAACTTGAAGCTCATCGGCGATGCAGGCAAGGTGGCAGATGACATGATAAAAACACTCAACGCAGGCTTTAAATCCGAGTCCACAGGACTGCAACTCAATATCCACTGTAGTATAGGCATTGCGTTCTTTCGTGAAAACGGCTCCAATCCCACAGAGCTGCTTGAATCTGCCGATACAGCTATGTACAAGATCAAAAAGAGCGGCAAATCAAATTACGCCTTTGCTGACGGCGTGGCTTCATCGGAGGAGAAATAAAATCACTATAACAATCAGGTGATGAATTAAATGAATAAGGAAGTTGTTAAAGAGAACCTTATTAGATTTTTGATATTTATTTTTCTTATAGCTATGCCGAATCTTTTTTGGAATAGAGTCTTTTCTTTATTTGATGGTAATGATTTACTGCGAATTTCATTTGGCTTGTTGAATTGTATGTTTGTACCAATAGAATCTGCAACAATACCTATTCTTAATGTATTAGGTTTTTTGGTAATAAAAAAAAATAATAGGTGGCGGGTAATAACATTATTATATTTAGCAGTTATCTTTATGTTATCGTCAGGATGGTTGATTTTTCAGTTTTATGCCATGAGAACGGATAATATGGATCTGATATTTTTTAATGGTCCCAATTATCTGAGAGATGTATATTTTATTTGTATCAATAATATTATTTCAGGATCAGTCATTGGAATAATTGCCATATTTGATAGGCTCAATATAAAGAATCAGGTATAACGACAGCATCTCAGACGGCGACGGACTTAAACTCGGACATGACCTAAAAGCGGCTCAACAGACATAACTCACGACAGCTAAAAGACATTTAAACAGGGGCAATTACAAATTTTAAGGTTTATTTTCACAGATAAAATAGTAAGGAGCTGTAAAAAAGTCCTCAATAATAATAAAAGGGATGTACCGCATGATACATCCCTTTTTCTTATATTTTCAGGAAAGCTTAGCCGTTAAGACCCTGCTTGTAACCCTCGATCATCTTCTTGACCATCATACCGCCGATGGAACCCGCTTCTCTTGCGGAAAGGTCGCCGTTGTAACCATTTCTCAGGTTAACGCCGACTTCATTAGCTGCTTCCATCTTGAATCTTTCGAGGGTCTCTCTGCCCTGTGCTGTAAGGTTATCGTTTTTCATAATTGATTGCTCCTTTTTATTTGTTATATTTCCGACGCCGTGCGCTTTGCGTTTGCGTCTTATGGGGTTTGCAGTAATATTATATGAGCAGTTGTTCTTATTATTATCGGAAATGTTTTGGTTTAAAACCATTTTCATACAGACAAGCATTTTTCTTAAATCCGTTTTTTTGCAAAAATCAATGAAAACTTGGATTTTAAGGTATTGACATATATACAAAAAAATGTTATAATAAAACGATAATTGCGGTCGTATGCAATTTCGGCTGTATATACGGTGCCCACAAGCATTATCAATGATTCTGCGGCATCAGGAAAGGAATGGTCAAAAAGGTGAAAAGGGTTAGCAAGCCTGTATTTTTCGTTGTATTCCTGCTGATAGCGGCGTTCACGCTATCCGTTATATTCGGCTTCAGCAGTTTTTACGGCGATAACGAAACAGTTTACATCAAGGGCGTTGACGACATACGCTTCGGTATTGATATCAAGGGCGGCGTAGATGTTACGTTCACTCCCCCCGAAGGATTTGACGCCACCGATGAACAGCTGGACGCCGCTAAGGAAGTTCTTGTCCAGCGTATGATCAACCTGAGCATCACTGATTACGAGGCTTATGTTGATTACAACAATGACCGTATAATCGTCCGCTTCCCCTGGAAGGAAGGCGAGGAGGATTTCGACCCCGAAGCTGCTGTAAAGGAGCTGGGCGAGACCGCACAGCTTACTTTCAGAGAAGGTCTTGAGCTTGATGAATACAATCATCCCTCAGGCGTTACCGCCGAGAACGTTATCCTTGAAGGCAAGGACGTTTCCGAGGCTTATGCCGCATATGAGCAGTCAAGCTCTTCGGGAACACAGTGGATGGTTGCCCTCAAGCTTACAGATGAAGGCGCAAAGAAATTTGCCGATGCCACAGCAAGACTTTATCAGGAGCAGGGCAGAATTTCCATCTGGATGGACGATACTTATATTTCCGCTCCTACCGTTAACGCTGTTATCAGTGACGGTAATGCGACTATCTCAGGCAACTTTGACGCCGACAGCGCAAAGAAGCTTGCAGACCAGATAAACTCCGGTGCGCTCCCCTTCAAGCTTGTTACAGCAAGCTTCTCTACCATATCCCCCAGCCTTGGCATGGGCGCTCTGGAAGCAATGGTAGTTGCAGGTATTATCTCATTTGCACTTATCGCTGTCTTCATGATCTCTGTTTATAAGCTTCCCGGTGTGGTTGCAGTTATCTCCCTTGCAGGTCAGGTAGCAGGAACACTGGCATTCGTTTCAGGCTATTTTGGATTCAAGGACAGCAGCATTCTTACAATTCCCGGTATCGCAGGTATTATCCTTGCAGTCGGCATGGGCGTTGACGCAAACGTTATCACAGCCGAAAGAATCAAGGAGGAGATCACCAACGGCAAGACTCTTGACGGTGCTCTCAACAGCGGTTATCAGCGTGCGTTCTCAGCGATCCTTGACGGAAACGTTACAATGATCCTGGTAGCTATCATACTCATGGGTGCATTCGGAACTCCCGACAGCATCTGCTCCAAGGCACTTCATTTTGTATTCTTTATGTTCGGTCCTTCGACCGCAGGTACGATCTACTCATTCGGATTTACGCTCCTTACAGGTACTGTCCTTAACCTGTTCTTTGGCGTTCTTTGTTCAAGACTCATGCTTATGTCCCTTTCAGGATTCAAGGCATTCAGAAATCCAAGGCTTTACGGAGGTGCTAAGAAATGAGTGAGACAAAATTCAAGTTCGATTATATAAAGAATAGAAAGATCTATTTTATAATCTCAGGCATTATCGTCATTTTCAGCATTCTTTCAACATTTATCTTTGGCGCAAAGCTTGATATCCAGTTCAAGGGCGGTACTCTTATCACCTATCTTTATGAGGGAGATATCGACAGTAATGCTTTTGCGGCTGACGCAGAAGAGGCTCTGGGCGGCATTCAGGTAAAAGTTACCACAGGTACGGATTTTAACACAGGAAAGAATAACATTCAGCTTTCTCTTCTCTCAAATTCGGGTCTGACTGCTGACAAGCAGATCGTCCTCAATGACACTCTTGAAGAGAAATATGCAGATAACAGTCTCCAGATGGCAGAATCCACCGACGTTTCACCTTCTTCCGGTAAGGAATTCTTCCAGAAGTGTATTGTTGCGGCAGTATTTGCGGCTATCGTTCTTATCCTTTACATCGCTATCCGATTCAAGAACATCGGCGGCTGGCTGGCTGGCATCTGCGCTGTCATCGCACTTTTCCATGATATAATCGTTGTTTACGGCACATTCGTTATCTTCGGTATGGAAATTGATGCAAACTTCATGGCAGTTATCCTTACTATCCTCGGTTACTCCATCAACGATACCATCGTTATCTACGACCGTATCAGAGAAAACAAGACCCTCTACAAGGACAATCTTTCCCTTGCAGAGCTTACAAATCTCAGTACAAACCAGTCACTTACCCGTTCCATCAACACCTCTGTTACAACTATTGCAACAATGCTGGTAGTAACTATCGTGGCAATGGTTTACGGCGTAAATTCCATTATCTCTTTCTCCTTCCCCATGATGATAGGTCTTATCTCAGGTACCTATTCCACTATCTGCATCGCAGGTCCTCTGTGGGTATGGCTTGAGGAAAAGAAGAACGGCGGAAACAGCCCCAAGGCTGAAGCTGCTGCTGAGTAATTTTAAGGTAACAAAAAAATCAGTCCATACGGGCTGATTTTTTTTGCAAAAATTTAGTTAAAACAAAAACTCGGAGCTTTTTAATTTCATTATTCACCAAGGCACTTACCGTTTTCTCCGAGAGGTATCTTATGGTCAAGTCCCACGAATTTGCCGTCCTCCTGCCAGAGAACTTCCTTTACAAACTCGTATTTTTCCTCGTCCCAGGTGGTGAAGTCGTCCTTTACAAGTCCGCCTGTATCTCCCGAATTTGCGTTAAAGCACCAGAATGTGTGATTTATCCGCTTTTCCTTGATAAGCTGCCTCAGATATGTCATCCATTTCAGATTGGGCTGGCTCATATATCCGCCCCACTCACCTATAAGCAGCGGAGCTGTGTTTGTGTCATAGATGTACAGCCAGTTGTCCTGCCATGCGTCCTTTTTGAGTGAGTCGAATGTGTAATCTCCCTTGAACCATTCCTGCTGATATACCGCAGGGCCGTAGTCATGTGGCGAATACACCAACTGGCTGTTGTACTTGCCAAGATCAATGGGATCGTTTTTTACGCCTCGGAGGTTTCCGCCCCACCATGTACTATAATAATCGGAAGGATTTGTTGACGAAAAATCACCGTTTTTCTTGATGTCCTTGGGATATATCTCGATACCCTCGACCATTACAAGGGCGTGAGGATTTTCGTTCAGAACTGCCATTGCTGCCTTTTCGGCTATGTACTTCCAGTTGTCGCTGTCCTTGCCGGAATCCCACTTGGCACGGGGATCTTCATTTGCCTTTCCGTGGGGTTCATTTTCAAGGTCATAGGCAATGATAGTGTCATCATTCTTATAACGCTCAGCGATCCACGAAAGAGCATCAAGATAATCCTTTTCGGTAACATCGCCATCGTACCACATATTTTTCATATGACCCATGGCATCGGTCTTGGCACAGTGGATATCTATCATTATCTTGATACCGTTGGCACGGCACTGACCGATAACATAGTCAAATATCTCAAGGCTGTTCATACCCACCAGATAGTCGTTAGTGGCGTGATTGAAGTTAGCTGTGGGATACTCCCCCGCCGCCCAGCTGTTGATAAGCTCAGTGGATATTGGCACTCTCAGAAGATTAAAACCCCTGTTGGCGATCTCGGAAAGTGAGCTGTTCAGGTCACAGGTCCAAAGGCCGTCAAAGGTATTGGTTCCCGTATTATATCCGAACCAGTTCACGCCTGTGAGCCAGACCTCATTTCCGCTTGAATCAACTATCTTGTTGCCCTTGACGGAGAGCCAGTCATCGGTAGTTGGCTCAGGTACTTTCTTTGCGGTAGGATTGGCAGCAGGCTTTGATGTGCCGCCAGAATTTACGCTGTTATTATTTCCGCTGACAGCGGTATATTCGCTTGTGCCAAATGTTAGCTTTGCATTATCCGTATCGATCTTGCCGGGATTTTTAACGATAAAACCGAATGTGCCCTCTCCGCCGGGGTCAATGGAGCGGTTATGCTCCACAGGGGTAATAGTAAATGTTCCGTCCTTTACGGCAATGTCGCAGTTCCACGACTGCTCAACGGAAGCACCGCTGCCCAGCGATATAACAGCTGTCCAGCCGTCAACCACCGATTTTCCTTTGTTTTTAACGGTTCCGTCTATCTGAGAATAATCCGCCGTTCCGTCGTTCCAGCCGTTGGGAACGGATATTGTAAGCTGCGCATCTGTTCCCTCTGACTGAGATTTGCTGACTGCCTTGTCTGAGGACTTTGACGTTTCCGCTACAGTCTCGGTCTTATCGCTTTGCTTATTTTCCGTTTCAGATACAGAAACTACTTTGGATCCCTCTTCTGTTTTATTCTCGGTATCGAGCCTGAAAGAAGTCTCCGCAACAGTAGCAGCCCCTCCGCCGCCGTATGGGTCATAATCATCGGAAAGCGGGTCATAATCCTCATTGTCAAAGAAATCTGAAGCAGTTGCCGCAGTCTCCGAGCTTTCAGTCTTCGCAGCTGAAGTGATGACCTCAGAGGTATCCGTCTGGATATCATCAGTCTGTTTGTCGCCGCAGGCAGTACAGGAAATGCACATCATAAGTGCTGCCAGCGCTGCGGTAAGTCTTTTGGTCGGAATTTTCATTCAAGTTCCCCCTGTCTGTCAGTCGTGTCTTTCATCTGAATCAAATGTTTCGCAGAATCTTGCCGCAAATGCAGGCTCCTCACCCTTTGCATAAAGATGTCCCGTATCGCCGAAGGTGTTCACTCTGAAATATGCCTTGCCCTCACGGCGTTCCTCGCTGGTAAGCACAGTTACCGATGTGGGAGCCGCACAAAATCCGTGCCACAGCACCATGGGAGATACTCCCAGCAAATGCCCCAGCATAACGCACTCCACGCCGAAATGGCAGAACAGCGCAACAGTCTCCCTGTTGGGTCTCACAGCTTTATAGATGTTGCCATCACGCTCATAGCCGTGACGTGCCAGTATGCCGTCAATGCCGTCATATACCTTTTTCGCCTCGTCAATAACGTGACCCTCAGCCATCTGGGGAACATCATACCATTTGTCTTTGTCGTAATAATCGGCTATCTTCGTCCAGTCCTCGGGAAGCATATCCCACGGGATACGTTCCTCGCCTGTGTGGATATCTTTGACATGAGCATCAAACTCACGGAGCCACGGGCAGGTCTCAGCTGTGCGGCCCATAGCGTCAAGGGTGTATTTAGCCGTCGCCTGGGCACGTCCCAGCGGAGATACGTAGAAATGATCTATCTTAACATTTTTAAGTCTTTCCGCCAGCAGCGCCGCTTCCTTTCTGCCCTTTTCGGTAAGTGAGTCAATGGTGTAATCGGGGTCGCCGTGACGGATAATAAAAAGTTTCATAAGATACCTCCTGTCAGTTGTTTGAATACGGATATCTGTACTGGCTCACTCTCCAGCTGCCATCGGGCTGCTTTGTGATAACGAAATTGCCGCCGTCGGTATATCCCGCAGGGTCGCCGTCCTCGGTATATTTTTCCTGACGGGAACGGAATATCATTCTGTCTGACAATACCTCAACATCGGTAAATGTAAGCGTTCCGAGGGTAAAGTCCATACCGCCGTCTCCTGCAATGCCGTAGAGGCTGCCGTCAATATCGCAGTATTTCTGCGGCGCATCGTTGAAAATGCGCTCTGCGGTGCTGGCGGTGAAAACATTTTCCAGATAGGGCAGCAGGTCATCGACCGACTTAAATCTGCTGTCATCTATCTTAAAATAATACTCCGAGCTGCCTGTTGCGTCATTTGTCTTTTCAACATAATTTTCCCAGTCGGTAATGTTGAAAGTGGTCATGATAAAATACTGCGCTTCGGTGTTGGCAACTGCCCAGTAGGCATATCCGAAATAAAGTGGGTCATCCTCGGATATCTCCGCCTCGCCTGCCACAAAGCATGGAACGCTGTAGTCAAAGGTCAGCGTTTTAAGGGTAACACGGTCTCCAATAGGCTTCAGTTCGCCGTTTTCATCATAGACATTGGTATCATCTACCACCATTTCATAGATGAACTTATCAGGCTCGGTGTGGTAAAGGTGCACCTGGTCAAGGATATCGGAAATATCCTTCTCGGTGTCAGCCCCCTCGCTGTCATCAGCCTTAATGGTTATCTCCCTCAGTTCGCCGTTTTCATCAATAGTGTACATTCTGCTGACAGAATAAGACAGGTCAGAGCCTTTGTCTATCTCCTCCTGCGTCACATAAAAGGTAAACTGGATTATGTCGGGGATATAATCGTCAGTGATATCATTTGAAATAACATTCACAATAGTCGATGCCTGCGCCTGAGTATAGGGGAAAAACGGCTCATAGCCCGAGGGCGCAGTTATCACAAAGCTGCTGCTCTGATACTGATTATTCTCCAGAGTTACCGATATTTCGTCATCAAATTCACCACGGCGGATTATTGCCATGTAATTTTCCTTGGCACCTTTAAGCTCCAGATTATACTCGGAAAAGGCACCGTCAGAGGACTGCGCAGACTCAAAAGAAGCCGCCTCAAACACATCATCGGTTATGATCTTCGAGCTTTCCGTTTCAAAAGTGCTGTCGGAAGCCGATTCCGAAGCGTTTTCACTTTTTGCTCCGCAGGCTGTGAGAAGCAGTACTGCACAGGCAACGGCAAATATCCTTTTTTTCATATTGACCTCCGTAACGCCGCTTAATTCTCAGGGAAGCAGCCATTGGCGGCAAGAACTGCATTTGAATATCTCTTATCCCCCGTTACCTCCTTGATAATACTTACAAAGGGCGGGAAGCTGATGTGCTGTTCGGCATTTTCAAGCTCCAGCTCCATTGTTGCAAGCTCGTCGGAAAAGGGATAGCTGTCGATCTCAAAATTCTGTCCTTCATAGGGCAGTATGCGCCGTGTCTTGATGATAGGCACAAGTGAATCGTCCGCCTGACAAAGCAGCTCATTATATTCCTCAGCGGATATCTCACGTTCATTTTCCTGACGTTCAATAGGGCTGACGAACTTTTTCTCGGTGTAATAGTAGCGGCAAACGCCGTCCCTCGTCATGGAACGCACCCTGCGCTGTATATCGGGATCGGGCTTGACAAGATAAGTCTGGACAATCTCGATCCTTGCGATGCAGTGGCTGTCCAGCTCTGCCGACCGGTTTATAAGAAATTTTCTTTCGATCTCAGGTTTAATCATAATATCCTTACCCTAAAAACGGCACTGCATAGCGCAGCACCGTTGTATAAATTATTCCTTTATTTCGATATCGAATTTGAATGTGTAGGTCTCGCCTGCTGCAAGGTGCTGTGCGTGAGGCATCTTTGTAAGCTCCTCGGTGTCGCAGCAGTAAACGGGAGCCTGTGCCCAAGGCTCCAGGCAAACAAATGTTCCTCTTTCGTCATAGGGTGACCACACTGCAATGCAGCCTGAGTTATCATACTTTACGGTCACGGCTCTGCCGCTCTTTTCGCTGACAAGCGAAACAGCTGAGGAAGCAGGCTTATCCTTCATGAAAACATCGTTGGCAAAAAGCTCTCTTGTAACGTGTACCTTGCTGCCGTTTTCAAGAACAGTGATGTCCTTGTCAGCAAGGTGCTGAACGATGGTCTCGTTCTTCTCGTAAACCACGTCATAATCCTCAAAGGTGCTGTCCTCGCCGTCAAAGGGGCAGAGGAAACCGGGGTGTCCGCCGATGAAGAAAGGCATATCCTCACTGCCTGTATTCTTGACTGTGAGAGCAACACTCAGCACGCTGCCCGAAAGCGAATACTTTGCCGAAAACTCAAAATCATAGGGATAATGTGCCTTTGTGCTGTCATCGGATTTGTATGAAAGCTCCACAGCGCTGTCAGTGCTTTCAGCTGTCGGGAAATCAGTGTCTCTGGTGAAGCCGTGGTTGGAAAGAGCATATTCCTTGCCGTTTACGGTATATTTCTTTGAAGCAGTGTTGCATACAAATGGGAAAAGCAGAGGAGCATGGCGCTTCCACACGTCCTCGGCTGTCCATATGTATTCCCTGCCCGATGCGTCCTTTACGGAGCAAAGCTCCGCACCGAAGCTGTCGATAACTGCTGTAAGCTTGTCTGATTTAATGGTGTATTTCATAATGATCTTCCTTTCAGTATCATTTTACTCTGACATACATTACCTTAACATTGCCCTTTTCAGAGGGAATGGAGTATATCTCGAATTTGCCGAGAGACTTGATGAACGGTGTCAGCTTCTGGAAGCCAAAGTTTCGCACATCAAAGCTGGGATAACGCTTCAGCAGGATATTTCCCACCTCGCTGAGAGATGCCCAGCCGTCATCATCGGAGACCTCGCCGATAATTGAACAGATAGCATTCTTGATAGTTTTTGTCTTGACAACCTCGTGAACTTCATCGTCCGATTTGTCCTTATCCTGCTCGGCAGTATCGCTCACCTCGCCCTGTGCAAGGTTTTCGAGATAAACAAACCTGTTACAGGCTGCGATAAACGGGTTGGGCGTTTTCTTTTCACCCATTCCCACAACGTGCATACCCGACTCACGAAGCCTTGCCGCAAGCCTTGTAAAGTCGCTGTCGCTGGAAACTATGCAGAAACCGTCAACATTATGGGAATAAAGAATATCCATAGCGTCGATTATCATGGCGGAGTCTGTAGAGTTTTTCCCCGTGGTGTAGCTGTACTGCTGAATTGGCGTAATGCTGTGGTTCAGAAGTGCCTGCTTCCATGAAGCAAGTGCAGGGCGTGTCCAGTCGCCGTAAATACGCTTGTAGGTGATAACGCCCTCGTTGGATATCTCGTCAAGTATTGGCTTGATGTATTTTTCCGAAACATTGTCAGCGTCTATCAGAACTGCGTAACGCTTATCCATAATATAAAATCTCCAATCAGTCATATTGCCGCTCAAAGCAGCTCTTTAAAATCCATTATATACATATCTGCCGCATTTTTTATCGAATCGGCTTCGTCGGCGGAACAGCTGTCATAAACTCCCACGGTGAACATTCCTACGGACTTTGCACTTTTAATCCCACTGAGGATATCTTCAAAAACGGCGCAGTTGTGCGGCTCCTCACCGCATTTTTTTGCGGCAAGCAGATATATGTCGGGGCAGTCCTTTTCCGCACCTGCCTCTTCCGTGGTAACAAATCCGTCAAAATATCTGTAAACCCCATTATTTTTCAGCACAGGAGCGTAAAGCTTTTCGGGGGAAGCAGTGGCAAGAAATATCTTTTTTCCTGCTTTTTTTAGCTTGTCAAGATATTCTTTAACACCGCTTTTCAGCTTTATCTCGCTGCTGTATTTTATGACCGCATAGCCGTTCAGCTCGGATTTCAGCTCATCAAGAGTATAGACAATGCCATATGACCGCAGAAATCCGAGAAAATCGCTGTAATTCATGGCAGCCGCCGCATTAAGCTCGGTGTCGGAAAGACTGACATTGTTTTTCTCAAAAATAAGCCTGTCGATCTCTTTCCACACGCCGTTTGAGTCTATCAGCGTGCCGTCAAGGTCAAAGATATAGGCTTCAATATTATCGGGTATCATGTAAACACCTCAGAAAAGCTCAGCCGCTTCAACGAGCGACGGTTTCAGCGCATATAGCATTGGCATTATCTCCTCAGTGGGAGCAATCATATCGGGGATCATAACAGGCTTCATTCCTGCGGCGTGCGCTGCCTTTATACCGTTTATCGAATCCTCCAGCACAAAGCAGTCAGCGGGAACAAGCCCCATTTTATCCGCACAGGCAAGGAAAATATCGGGAGCAGGCTTGCTTTTAAGCCCCATATCTCCGCAGACAAAAATATCAAAAAATCGCAGCACATCTATCTTGCCGAGGAATTCCTTTACTGCCCATTCTCTTGTTGACGAGCCTACCGCCGTCACATATCCCTTTGCTGTCACCTTTTCAAGTATCTCGGTTATTCCCTTTTTGGGCGGAAAACCGTTGTCCCCTATAATTTCGTCGATATATTTGTGCTTTAAGTCCATAAGATGCTCAAAATCAAAGTCGCCGTAAGCTTCCCTGTAGATCTCACGGGTGTGGTCATGGCTGGTGCCGATGGTTTTAAGGCTGATATGCTCGATATCCGCCAGTCCCATATCATGCCCTGCCCTTACCACAGCGTCGTTTATGATACGCTCCGAATCTATCATCAGACCGTCCATATCAAAGATTATGCCCTGCTTTGAACTCATTCTTCGGTTCCTCTGAAATAGTGGAAATACTTTGCTCTGCCTATCCAGTCGTTAAGGATATTAAGACCGTGAACGATAAAGAATATGCCCACAGCAAGCACTGTCATTCCTCTGAATATCTTTTCGGAATTGAATACCACTACAACGCCCAGTATGGTGATGATTATGGAAAAAATTATTCTGGGAACATACCACTGCTTGTCATCGCTGTTCTTGAAAGCGTAAACAAACGCTCTCGCGCCCTCACAGGCAACAACTATTCCGATGATTATAAAGGTGAAGCTGCCTATTTTCTGGAGTATCTTTGTGTTAAAAAGCAAAAGAGCAATGGCAAGCCACAGCAGCCAGTCAAGGGTGAACTTGCTTCCACCCATAAGCTTTGCCTGCGAAAAACGGATACCTGCTGTTACTATGCAGGTGATAAGCGCACAAACACCCAGCACGCCCGAAACTGCGTCAACTGTCTGCTGACGGTTTATAAAGGCAAAAATTCCTATGACAACCATTCCGATACCTGCTATCAGCCAGAGGATAAGTAATGCAAGCTTTTTCTTATCGGTTGATGTAAGACTTCCTAATATGCTCATAAAATAAACTTCCTTTCAATATCTTATAAGTTAAGCCCAAAGGGCATTAAAAACTTTAAATTATCGGTTATTGACAAGAATATGCGCATTCATCTTAAACCCGTATTTTTCATATAAATGAATCGCTTCATTTCCATCAACCACCTTGACCTCGATATGATGAACACCGTTCCTGTCAAAAGAACTCATAGCCCAGTCCATAAGAGCCTTGCCGTATCCTTTGCCACGGTATTCTTTAAGCACAACAAGATAATCCGGCTTACCGACATTGCCGCAAATATCTATCTTGCCAAAGCCCACAACACTACCGTTATCTTCCACTGCACTATGTGAGAGTTCTTCTTTAACAAAGCCTCTTCAAACAGCCTCAATGTTTCCTCATACGGTCGGCTTGGATAACCGCCTTTAAAATTAACGGAGACACCGTTATGATATTCAGCCAATGCCCGCAGGCATTTCTCTAATTTTCGTGTTTCAGATGCTTCTATCTCCCGCATATCGTTTCCTCCAAATTATTATCCGAAGTGCGTTCTGACAAGACAGTCTCGGGAAATATCTCCCAGTAAAACTTTCTGTCTGACTGAGGAAAATCACTTAAAATGCCATGCTCGGGATCGTAAAAAGTGCCGTCCGCATACAGTGACCAGTGCCAGCACCTTGGCGTTTCCAGACTGAGCAGTGCACAGCGAGGAAGATCGGCAGCTGTATGTGCCTGCCTGCGTTGGGGAGAGAACCCTATGCCGTGTTCAGTCAGTACACGCTTCATTTCACGCAGGTCTGTCTCACGGTCATTGTCAAGGTATTGGCAGATGTATTCGGCAGTTGTACCCAGCAGCATTGCCAGCACTGCCTGACCGCACTGCAGATCGGTCGGTTCATGGATATAATCTATGTTCATATTTCACCATCAATTATATACTGGAGTTTGTACAGTGTGCTTATCTGGAATATTGCTGATTTTTAATCAAAAAAACATGTGTTATATACTTCCAATAAATTTCTTACAGCTATGATATCTGTCGGAACTTCTCGATTACTCCTATTTACCCATATCGCATTTATTCCAATAGAGGAAGCCCCTTTTACATCACTGCTTAAAGAATCACCAATATGTAATACTTCCCCAGCAGATAAACCAACGTTGTTTAATGCAAACTCAAACAATTCACTTCTGGGTTTATACGCCTTGGCATCTTCGCTTGTAAACACCCCAGTTGGCCTTAAATTATGATATTTGATTGCTTGAAAAACATCATCTCTATCAATATTAGATACGACATATATAGGCACGGGACACATTTCAAAAAACTGCTTTGATTCTTCAAAGATAGGTGGTTTTATCCAATGGTCAAACATCAGGTTACTTAATACCTCTGCATTAGCAGACGAATTAAAATGCTGTATTGTTTTTTCTAATGACTTATATTCCAATTTTCTTTGAGTCTCAAAGCTATAACCGTATGCACGGTTAAATGAAGTTTGAAATTCATTCCACCAATAGGAACCTACTTCTGATATATCATTTACTTTTCCGGTAGCACATATTTCTTGTGATACTTTTCTTATAACTTCTCCGTCCTCATGCACAACCGTGCCGTAAAAGTCTGTAAATATTGCTTTAAGCATTTAGTAAATATCACCTCAAAAGCCGATATATCTTCACACAAATAAGCTGCTATTTCAATTTAACATTAGAAATTGTCAGGATAAAATCAATCTGTAAATATCTGCACCCAGCTGCCCGATGCCTCGTCATACCCCACACCTATCTGACAATAGTCGGGAGAAAGAATATTCTTTCTGTGGCCATCGGAATTCATCCAGCTGTCCATTACCTCAGCGGGAGAGGTCTGACCCTTGGCGATATTCTCCGCAGCACTGGTAAAGCTTATGGTTATGACAGTAAAGCACTTCGTTCCGTCGGGACGGGTATGCGAAAACTTCTTTGCGACCTCTCTTGCACGCTTGCCGGCATTTGTGCACAGGGTGTCATTCTTTTCAAGAGCGTCAAGTCCTGCCGCCGCACGCTCCTCATTGACAAGGCGGATTACCTCATCAACAAATTCATCGGAAGATAATATGTCAGCGTTTGTGTCGGTATAATAATCATTCTGAGCCTCCGAACCCCATGAGGAGACAACAAATCCCAGAGTGAAATATTCCGAAGGGTCGGTGCTGTCATATACCGTTACCATTGCAACTCCCACGCCCTCTGCATCGATATAAAGCGTAAAGCTGCCGTCAGTGACAGTTCCGCAGGAAACGGATATAATGTTTGGGTCCTCGTTGCGGATCTTTATCTTGCCGTAGCCCGTGGTCATGATATCCACCTGAGCACGCTCTCCCATTTCCATTGAAAAAACCGAGTCAAAGCTGTCGGGATCGTAAGATGTCACGCTTTCCTCGTGAGCTGTAACGGTCACTGTACACTTATATTTCTTGCCGTTGTTGGTGGCATAGATATACGCCTTGCCCTCGCCGACTGCTGTAACGATGCCGTTTTTATATTTGCACACGCTTGCGTCGGTTATACGCCACTTAGTCTTGCCCTTGGCACCCGAAAGCTTCAGCGTTGCTGTCTCCCCCACTTCAAGAGTGATGGAAGTTCTGGTCAGCCCGATCTTCTGTACAGCCGAGACCTCCGTGCCGAAAAAGCCCACTGTCATTATGACACAAAGGAGCAGAGAAACTAACTTTTTCATATGATTCCCCCAAAAATCAGTATGCAGGTATTTATAATCATTATAGCAATTTTTTTCTTTCAAGTCAATAATTTTACCGAAATCGGGGCAAATTTTCAAAATACTATAGACAAACCGATGAAAATATTGTATAATGAACCTGTGTTTTATTTTGCGATGCTCAAGATATCGCAGATACACAGCTGTGAACTTACCCGCAGATGCGGCACGGCAAAGAAAGGATGGTATTATTCATGGATTCTCTTATCAAGCTTTTAAAGGGAAATGCTCGTCTTTCTAACGAACAGCTGGCGGTCATGCTCGGTGTTACCCCCGAGGAGGTCGCGGCACGTATTGCCGATTATGAAAAAAGAGGCGTTATAAAGGGCTACAGCGTTATTTTGAATGAAGAACTGGCGGATAAAAACGCCGTTACTGCTTTTATAGAAGTTAAGGTAACACCCAAGGCGGACTTTGGTTTTGATGAGCTCGCCCGCACCATTATGATGTACGACGAGGTGGATTCCGTAACACTTATGTCAGGCTCCTTTGACCTGGCAGTTACCCTCAGCGGTACAAATTACAAGGAGATCGCACTGTTTGTGGCTAAGCGTCTGTCCAGCATTGACGGCGTTATATCCACATCAACACATTTTGTGCTCAAACAATATAAGGAACAAGGCTTCTTTATCGAAAATGAAGCCGCAGATGAAAGGGGATTCGTTTCTCCGTGATGGACTACGATAAACTTATTGCTAAAAAATGTAAAGATATGAAGCCTTCGGGCATCAGAAAGTTTTTTGATATTGCCGCTCAGATGGATAATGTCATCTCTCTGAGCGTTGGCGAGCCTGATTTCCAGACACCTTGGAATGTCCGTCAGGCAGCCGTTACAGCTCTTGAAAAGGGCAAAACCAAATACACCGCTAACGCTGGTATCGTTGAGCTGCGTGAGGCTATCAGCAGGAACATACATAAGAACACAGGCGTGGATTATGACCCTAAGAGCGAGATAATCGTTACTGTAGGCGGCTCCGAGGGTATCGACATATCCATAAGAGCGCTCATAAATCCAGGCGACGAGGTGCTTATAGTTGAGCCTTGCTTTGTTTGCTACGGTCCTATAGTATCTCTCTGCGGCGGTGTTCCCGTATCGGTCCAGACTACGGAAGAGACCGAGTTCAGGCTCACTCCCGAAATGCTCCGTGAAAAGATCACCGACAGGACAAAGCTGCTTATCCTCCCCTTCCCCAACAATCCCACAGGCGCTGTTATGGAAAGAAAGGACCTTGAAGCCATTGCAGAAGTGATACACGGAACGGATATCCTTATCCTCAGCGATGAGATATACAGCTCCCTTACATACGGCGGAAAGCACTGCTCCATTATCCAGATCGACAGCATGAAGGAGCGCACTATTTTCGTAAACGGTTTCTCCAAGGCATATGCTATGACAGGCTGGAGACTTGGCTATGTGGCAGGCCCTCAGCCCATTATCAAGCAGATGCTGAAAATACATCAGTACGGCATAATGAGCAGCCCCACTATCTCCCAGTATGCTGCTATAGAGGCTCTTGACAACTGCGATGCCGATATCGTCAAAATGCGCAACGAGTACGATATCCGCAGAAGATGGCTGGTAAATGCCCTTAATGATATGGGTCTCCACTGCTTTGAGCCAAAGGGCGCATTCTATGTGTTCCCCAGCATAAAGTCAACAGGACTTTCCAGCGAGGAATTCTGCGAGAGGCTGCTGTATGAGCACAATGTTGCGGTAGTTCCGGGAAATGCTTTCGGCGACTGCGGCGAGGGATATATCAGAATTTCCTACGCATATTCGCTCAAGCACCTTATGACTGCGGCTGAACGCATGAAAGAATTTGTGGAACAGCTGAAACAGGACAAGCAATAATGATCTGCCCCGAAACCGTCACTGCGGCGATTTCGGGGAAATTTCTCTGAAAGGCAGACCTATGAACAGTGTTACACTGAATGCTTATGCGAAAATAAACCTTTATCTTGATATCACAGGCAGGCGGACTGACGGGTATCACACCCTCGAAACGGTCATGCACTCTATCTCCCTTTGCGACACTGTAGAGATAACAAAGATAACGGGAGAAACCGAGATAATCTGCTCGGACAGCTCGATCCCATGCGACAAAAGCAACATTGCATACAAGTGCGCCGCTGCTTTTTTTGAGCACACAGGCATAAGCGGCAGCAATGTGCGAATATCAATAATCAAGCGCATTCCCTCTCAGGCGGGAATGGGCGGAGGAAGCGCCGACGGAGCGGCAGTTCTCAAAGGACTGAACGAGCTTTACTGCACGGGGCTTTCACTGCAGGAGCTGTGCGATATCGGCGTTAAGACAGGTGCGGATATTCCGTTCTGCATTGTGGGCGGCTGCGGTTACTGCACGGGAATAGGCGAGGAGATCTCTCCCCTGCCGCTGCTTTCGGGAACTGTTCTTATAGGCAAGGGAAGCATCGGAATTTCCACAAAAGAGGCTTTCAGTGCAGTGGATTCAAAAAATCTTTGTCCACCCCATCACAATATCAAGGAGATATTTGCAAAAGCCGATATTACCGAGATATCACGCTGCTGCTATAACGCTTTCGAAGCAGCCACCGACCTTGAAGAAGTGGAGAATATCAAAAGCATCATGCTGCAAAACGGCGCTCTCTGCTCATGTATGACAGGAAGCGGCTCGGCAGTTTTCGGCATTTTCCAAGATGAAACATCTGCTGATATTTCCAAGGAAATACTTCATTCAAAGGGATATTTCTCGGAAATATGCAGCTTTATAAAAGGCTGATAAAAAATACACCCTTTTCAGGGTCGTATTTTTTTAACTATCAAATGTTAGATTAGTCTAACCAAACTTTTGAAAGGATACATATTCTATGACACTTGACAAGCTTCCGATCGGCAAAGAAGCCGTGATAACAGCTGTGGGCGGCGAGGGCGCTCTGCGGTGCAGACTGCTCGATATGGGCATTATCCCACACACCAAGATAATGATACGCAAAGTCGCTCCCATGGGCGACCCCATAGAGATACATCTGAGAGGATATGAGCTTACCATTCGTCTTGAGGACGCTCAGAAAATAGATGTAATGCCCATTGAAACTGAGGAATAATAAGCCGAAAGGATGATAATTTTATGGTATTTGCGCTTGCAGGAAACCAGAACTGCGGTAAAACAACGCTTTTCAACCAGCTTACAGGCTCAAATCAGCACGTAGGCAACTTCCCCGGAGTTACCGTTGAGGAAAAAAGCGGCGAGATAAGGGGGCAGAAAAACTGTACTGTAGTTGATCTTCCCGGCATATACTCTATCAGACCATACACAGGCGAAGAGATAGTCACCCGTGACTTTCTTATAAAGCAGAAGCCCGACGGCATAATCAACATTGTTGATGCCACAAACATTGAGCGAAATCTGTATCTCACGCTTCAAATGGCTGAAATGAAGATACCTATGGTACTTGCCCTGAATATGATGGACGAGGTAAAAAACAACGGCGGAACCATTGACATCAAAGGACTTTCCGACCGTCTGGGAATACCCGTCGTACCCATATCTGCGGCTAAGAACGAGGGCGTTGACGAGCTTATCGAAACAGCCGTTGAAACAGCGAAAAAGAAAATTCTTCCGCAGAAAATAGACTACTGCAACGGTGCTGTTCACCGCTGTATCCATGCAGTATGCCACATAATCGAGGATCACGCAGACAGAGTCGGACTTGGCAGAAGATTTTGCGCCACAAAGCTTATCGAGGCTGACCCTGCCATAACAGAAATGCTGGAGCTTAACACCAACGAAATGGACATGATAGAACACAGCATCACCGAAATGGAAACCGAGCTGAAAATGGACAGAAACGCTGCCATTGCCGATATGCGCTACACCTTTATCGAGGACGTGTGCCGCCAGACAGTGGTAAAATGCCACGAGAGCAAGGAACATATCCGCAGCGTCAAGATAGACAGCGTGCTTACAAACAAATATCTGGCAATTCCCCTTTTCCTGCTGATAATGATACTTGTTTTCTGGCTCACCTTCGGGGTCATAGGCAAATTTCTCAGCGACCTTTTGTCTCTCGGCATCGACAAGCTGACTGCCGTTACAGACAGCGCCCTCACTGCCTACGGTCTGAACCCTGTTATACATAGCCTTATCATTGACGGTATTTTTGCAGGCGTTGGAAGCGTCCTAAGCTTCCTGCCCACCATCGTCACATTGTTTTTCTTCCTGTCCATACTGGAGGACAGTGGCTACATGGCAAGAGTTGCCTTTGTAATGGATAAGCTGCTGAGAAAAATAGGTCTGTCGGGACGTTCATTTGTGCCTATGATAATCGGCTTCGGCTGCTCTGTTCCTGCGATAATGGCGACAAGGACACTTTCCTCCGAGCGTGACCGCAAGATGACCATTTTCCTAACACCGTATATGTCGTGCAGTGCAAAGCTGCCCATTTACTCTGTGTTCTCGCTGGCATTTTTCCCCAACCACAGCGCACTGGTAATGTGCCTGCTGTACTTTTTCGGCATCATCTGCGGAATAATTTATGGCCTTATCCTTGGTCATACCAAGTTCAAAGGCAAGCCTATCCCCTTTGTAATGGAGCTTCCCAATTACCGTCTCCCCTCCCCCAAAAGCGTCTGCCTGCTTATGTGGGACAAGGCAAAGGACTTCCTTACAAGGGCATTCACGGTAATATTTACGGCATCTATCATCATCTGGTTCCTGCAGAGCTTTGACACCCGCCTGAATGTGGTTGCTGACAGCTCACAAAGTATGCTGGCAGCTATCGGAAAGATAATCTCCCCTGTTTTTGCACCTCTCGGCTTTAACGACTGGCGCATATCCACGGCACTTATCACAGGCTTTACCGCAAAGGAAGCGGTGGTATCCACCATGTCTGTGTTGGTGGGAGCTTCCTCCAACGACCTGCTTCCCGCACTTCTGCAGGGAATGTTCACTCCTATGACCGCAGTAAGCTTTCTTGTGTTCTCCCTGCTTTACACACCCTGCGTGGCAGCTGTGGCAGCCGTTAAGCGTGAGATGAACTCCTCCTTTGCGGCAGTTGCATTCGTATTCATTCAGTGTGCCGTTGCATGGCTGGCAGCTTTTGCAGTCTATAACATTGGCAATCTTATTCTTGCGATATAAGGCGGTGTTACAATGAACTTTGCCGACTGGATAGCTCTGGGGCTGATAATTTTTCTGCTGATATGTGCAGTCAGATACATGATACGCTCCCGAAAGAAAGGCTGCTGCGGCTGCTGTTCGGAATGTTCAAAATGCTGCCATGAAGAAAAAGGAAAGCTTCCGTGAGTACATACAGAAAAAACGTCCGTATCTTTTCAGGTACGGACGTTTTTTTACATATATAAAACTTATTCCACGTTTTTGAGAGCCTCGCTCTTGGAAACCTTTGATACCTTTCTCATCTGGAGCAGTGCCACCACCGCATAGCAGATAATTCCCGTTGCAACTGTTACAATATATGTTATAGGGCTCATCACATATGGGAAATAACCTGTCATCATGGTGTAAAGATAGCTTTTGAAAATCGCTCTCATAGCAACATCAATGAAGGGAACGGAAATCGCCAGTCCCAGAACAACGGCTATAGAGGTCGATACTATGTAAAGGCTGCCGATCTCGCTGTTCCTGAAACCAAGTATTTTTGTAAGCGAGATAGACTGGAAGTTTCTCTCAATGACCTGCTTGCAGAGAACATAAACAACGATAACGAAGAACATAGCTCCGAACCATTTGAAAAGTTCCATCATTCCGCCCATTGAAACTGTAAGCTGGTCGGAAAGTTTGGTATAGTCATCAGCGGTTATAACGGAAACAACATCGTCATCATCAAGCTCCGTAAGCTCCTCATTTGAGAAATAGCCTGTGAAATAATCGGATTTATTGCCGAAAAGCTTGTTGTAATCGTCCAGATTCATAAATATCGCAAGGGACGACTGGTAATCATATACGCCGCCTACCTCAACGGTATATGAGCTGTCACGCTTGTATTTTTCATCAAGCTCTATGCTGTCGCCAGTCTTGATGCCGAACTTCTCGCTTATACCTGTAGAAATAAGCACCTTGCCCTCGGGAATAGCCGAATGGATATATCTGCTGTTTTTCTCGATGCCGTAAACGGAAATACTGTCAGTAAGGAAACCCTCCTTTGAATAATCATAGCTTGACATTGCAAATTTTTCCGCCCGGATATCAGTTACTTCATCAGCCTCCTCATAATCATAGAGAATATACTGATAGCTGCTTATCATATCATTGGTAATAATTTCCTTATACTGGTCAAGCATTCTGGGGAACATATCGCCGAAGCTTATAAGCACCGCTCCGAAAAGTATGCCGATTATCATTACGATATATCCGGGAAGATTAGTAAAGAATATCCTGAGACTGAATCTTGTTTTGAAGGGTATTTTGGTATTGAGGCGCATTGCCTTTTTATTTGTGTTCTTTTTCAGGTCATGACGCAGGAATTTCAGGGGCTTGAGCTTGAGCTTTGAAGTAAGTACCGTAAGATTTATCACAAGCATGAGCAGGATAGGCACAACTGTTGAAAGTACAAATGCGGACGGAACCCATACTGTTGTATAAGTGGTAAGCGAATACGAGCCTAAGTAAAGACCAACGCAGTAATCCTTCATTACAGTGTATCCGATGATATTTCCGACAATGCCTGCCGCAGCTGTTACTATTACGGGAAGTATCATATAATGCCTGATAAGCTCGCCCTTTGTGTAGCCTGACGCACGGAGCGTACCGATAACTCCCGCTTCGCTGACAATGGTATTTGAAATAGTGACAGCAAAAATAAATGCGATAATAACTATCATCATATAGCACATTACCATTGAGCCTGCTTCATCGCCGCCGATATCATCAATGGCAAAATTTACAGCCTGATTAAGATATCTGGGAACATAATCATCAACAGTGATGATATTACTCTGATCTATCTCGTCCTCAAAAGCTTCGTCCTCGGGCATTGTGTATTCTTCACCGTTTATTTCAGCGCTGACAGCGTCCTCAATGATGCCGAAAAGGAAATCATCAAGCTCTGTGGAAAGCTCCTCTTTTGAAGGCTTTTCCACGGAATCAAGGTACCGGTCCTTAAAATCCTCCTCGGTGGGACCGTCGTACTCTTCATTTTTTACAGCCGCATCAACGGACTTTTCGATAATTCCGAACACAAAGTCATCTGTTTCAACGGAAAGGTCGGACTTTTTGGGCTTCTCGACAGTATCAATATAGCGGTCAATAAACTCCTGCTCGTCGGGAGCGCTGTATTCACTTCCGGTGAGCATCGCATTCACACTGTTCTCAATGATGCCAAAGGTAAAATCATCTGTCTGAACGGAAAGATCGGCTGCAGAGGGCTTTTCGCCTGTTGCCATGTAAAGAGCCGCATATTCCTCCGCACCCTTTGAAATGCTTTCTGAAACCTCGGTAAGCTTCTTTTCAATAGCTGCCTTGTAAAGCTTGCCATATTCCTCAGCGCCTGTTTCAGCCGCTGCTGTTATCTCGTCAACCTTTTTCTCAAAGGAAGCTTTGTAGATATCCGCATACTCCTCGGAAGCCTTTTCAAGCTTATCGGTAAGAGCGTCTATCTGGGTTTGAACGATAGCCTCATCGTAATCTGTAAGCTCATCGCTGAGCAGGTCAGTAAACTTTTCCGAGCGCTCGGCTGCCTCCGTATCATCAGCATAGGGAGTATTGTACTGCCATGCGTAGTTATATTTAAGATTTTTGCTTTCTATGGCCTCAAATCCGCCGTCGGTCATTACAGCAACGGAAAAATTGATGGAGTCAAACATCGAGTCCGTGTTGCTCTCAAAAAGAGTGCTGTAATCGGGAAGCGCTATAAAGCCTGTTATTTTCAGTGCTTTTCCCTTGAGGGTAACAGTATCGCCAACTTTTATACCGTTATTTTTTGCAAAAACTCTGTCTATGGCTATTTCATCATCCTGTGCAGGAAGAGAGCCGCTTAAAAGGCAAGGGGTATTAACAGCGTCCGACTGCTTGAAAACACGGATATCTGCCCCTGTTTCGGCTGTTTTTTCGTCAAAGTACAGATTGTCATAGAACGTCATGTCAATATTGCTTTCAAATGTATTCCGCAGTTCTTCGGGAAGAGGCTTGTCAAAGGTAACATGACCGTCCTCAATATTATAAAGCTCAAAGCTGTCATAATACGCTTTTTTCAGGCTCTCATTTCCAACACGCATACCCGAGCATATGGATATAAGCAGCACCATCATTATAAAAATGGCAATGTATTTGGTAGCGTCCTTTGCAAGCTCACGGGGCAGACGCTTGTTAAGTGGATTTTTCATCTGCACACCTCCGCTTACCAGTCAAGCTCTTCGGCTGAAAGCTTCTTTTCGTTGATTATCTGCTTTCTAACCATGCCGTCACGAAGCTTTACGACCTTGTCTGCCATGTCCTTGATAGCCTCATTGTGCGTTACCATGATGATAGTTGTGTTATATTTCTGATTTACAGTCTCAATAAGCTTGAGTATCTCTTTGGAAGTGTTGTAATCCAGCGCACCTGTAGGCTCATCGCAAAGTAGGATATCGGGATTTTTTACAATAGCTCTTCCGATGGAGCAGCGCTGCTGCTGACCGCCCGAAAGCTGAGAAGGAAGCTTATGACGATGCTCATACAGTCCGAGAGTTTTCAGTATCTCATCAACATCAAGAGGGTGGTCGCTGAGATATGCGCCTGTTTCAACGTTTTCCTTTATGTTAAGGTTGGGTATAAGATTGTACATCTGGAATATGTAGCCAAGATGCTTTCTGCGGTATTCCGTCAGTGAGCGTTCGTTCATGTTTTCTGTCTTTTCACCGTCTATGGAAATATAGCCCGAGTCAGCGTCATCTATTCCGCCTATGATGTTAAGAAGTGTGGATTTGCCGCTTCCCGAAGGGCCGAGAAGAACGCAGAACTCACCCTTTTCTATGCCAATGTTTATTCCTTTAAGTACCTCTACCTTGCTTTCCCCGCTGCCATAGCTTTTTCTGATATCGTTTATTTCAATAAACAATGCTGAGCACCCCTTTACTATAATGAATACATGAACATCTGTTCATGTATTCATTATAGTGTTTGTTTCGGGTTTTGTCAATAAAAAACAATGCTATTTAACATCAATTCGTATGGCTATACAACGAGTTAGTTATAGACAACTGCACTTTTGGGTAATTTATACTAAGCACCAATTAAAAACTATACAAAAAATTGAGCATAATCTTGCGTATATGGATTATGCGATGATTTTTTGTCTATAGTTTTGTTGGTGATTAGTATTATACTATGCCGAATACCAAAAGACAATGCGCATATTTCTAATCAAAGCAAAAGGCTGCGCAGAATGACCTGCACAGCCTTTGATTTATGTATTCAATTTACTGTTAAAGGAACTCAGCCCATTACAGCAACTACTTCGTGAACACCGCTTGTGATACCGGAAATAACATTTCCGTCAACAGCCTTGCCGTCCACGGTAAGGGACTTGATGCCCTTGGAAACGTGATCGGGGTTCTCGATCTTGATGTTGAATGTTGCACCTCTGAACTGACGGGATATGGTGTAGCCGTCCCAAGCCTTAGGAATGGAAGGATCGATCTTCAGTCCGTCGTAAGAAGGAATGATACCGAGGATATACTGGGAAATTGCAACGAAGTTCCATGCAGCTGTACCTGTGAGCCAGCTGTTCTTAGCCTCGCCGAATCTCTTAGCGTCCTTACCTGCGATCATCTGAGCATATACATAAGGCTCGGTTCTGTGGAGCTTTTCATCTTCCTGATATACGGGAGCGATCCTTGTGTAGTAGTCAAATGCCTTGTCGCCCATGCCTGCATATGCTGCTGCGCACATGATCCATGCGTTGTTGTGGCAGAATATACCTGCGTTCTCCTTGTATCCGCCGGGATATGTGGAGATCTCGCCGTACTCAACGATATATCTTGTAAATGCGGGATTGTTAAGAACCAGACCGTGGGAAGTACCGAGATACTTGTCGATGCTTGCAATGGTCTTATCGGTGAACTCCTTGCCGCCTACATCGGACATGATGCAGAAGCCCTGAGGTTCGATAAAGATCTTGCCCTCTTCATTCTCGTGGGAGCCTACCTTCTTGCCGTAAGCATCATATGCACGGAGGAACCAGTCGCCGTCCCAGCCGTAGTCAATGATAGCCTGCTTCATCTTGTCGATCTCAGCCTGTGCCTTGTCGGCTTCCTCGGTGTTGCCCATTCTGCGGCAAAGCTCAACATACTCAGGTCCGATATATGTGAACATACCTGCGATCATTACGGACTCGGCAGTCTGCTCGTTAAGAGGCTCGCCTGTTTCGGGGTTAACTTCCTTAGCGATATTGCTTGCAGTGTTCTGGAAGCTTTCGCCGGGAACACGGGAGAAGCAGTTCAGGTTAAGGCAGTCGTTCCAGTCTGCACGGCCGATAAGAGGCAGACCGTGAGGTCCCTTGTTGTTTACAACGTGATAGAAGCTTCTCTTCAGGTGGTCAAGGAGGGGCTGAGCAAGCTTGGAATCATTCTTATAATCTACCATTTCATTAAGAATGTCGTAGTCGCCCGTTTCCTTGATGTATGCAGCTGTGGAAAGGATCATCCACAGGGGATCATCGTTGAAGTTTGTACCTGCGGCATCGTTGCCCTTCTTGGTAAGGGGCTGATACTGGTGGTAGTTTCCGCCATCCTCAAGCTGAGTAGCGGCGATATCAAGTATTCTCTCTCTTGCTCTCTCGGGGATCTGGTGAACGAAGCCGAGGATATCCTGATTGGAATCACGGAAGCCCATTCCTCTTCCGATACCGCTCTCAAAGTAGGAAGCGGAACGTGAAAGGTTGAATGTAACCATGCACTGATACTGGTTCCAGATATTTACCTGTCTGTTGAGCTTATCATCGGGAGAAGAGATGGTGTACTTAGCAAGGAGCTCGTCCCAGGTCTTCTTCAGCTCTGCAAGAGCAGCGTCAGCCTTTTCAGCGGAATCGAACTTCTTCATCATCTCGTATGCACGGGACTTGTTCATGGTTCCGTCAGCATTGAACTTCTCGGGATAAGGATTCTCAACATAGCCGAGAACGTAAACGAGAGTCTTTTCCTCGCCTGCTGCAAGAGTGATCTCCTTGCAGTGGGAAGCGATGGGAGACCAGCCATCAGCAACAGAGTTGCGAGGCTTGCCCTCAAATACAGTCTCAGGATCTGCAAAATCATTGTAAATGCTACCCATAAATGTCTCACGGTCGGTATCAAAACCGTCGATAGGCTCATTTACGGTGTAGAAAGCAAAGTGATTTCTTCTTTCCTTATATTCGGTCTTGTGGTAAATTGTGCTGCCCTCGATCTCTACCTCACCTGTGTTGAAGTTTCTCTGGAAGTTGGAGCAGTCGTCCTGAGCGTCCCAAAGGCACCACTCAACGAAGGAGAAAAGCTTGAAGGTCTTCTTTTCGTTGCTCTCGTTCTTGAGAACCACCTTCTGAACTTCACCTGTGAAGTTCTGAGGAACAAAGAAAGTAACTTCAGCGGAAAGACCGTTCTTCTTGCCCTTGATAACTGTGTAGCCCATACCGTGACGGCATACATACTCTTCAAGCTCAGTCTTTACGGGAGACCAGCCGGGATTCCATACAGTGCCGTTATCGTTTATGTAGAAATAGCGTCCGCCTGCATCTGCGGGAACGTTGTTGTAACGGTAACGTGTGATTCTTGCCAGACGAGCGTCCTTATAGAAGCTGTATCCGCCTGCTGTGTTGGAAATAAGGCTGAAAAAGTCCTGTGTTCCAAGATAGTTTATCCAAGGATAAGGGGTTTTGGGAGATGTGATAACATACTCCTTGGCAGCGTCATCAAAGAAACCGAATTTCATTGAACATACCTCTTTTTTCATAATTTTAGTTAAACCTCCCGCATTGTCACGGAACGGAATGACTGTCGGGATATACTTTGACCCACTCCCGACAATCCTTATAGATATTTTACCATATTAAACGTTTAAATTCAACTGTAATGTGTCATTTCTACCCAACAAATAATTTAAACGTTTTTTGTGCATTTATTACAAAGAAATAAAAAGGGCATACGTGATCCCTTTGCTGCAAGTATTACGTATGCCCTTTGAGAAAAATATATCAGCGTCAGTTCTGATGCTGATTGTTCTGCTGGTTCAGCTGCTGATTCTGGCGGCAGTTCTGTCCCTGCTGCTGTCTGCTCTGACGGTTCTGGCTGTTCTGCTGATTCTGATTGTTCTGCTGGTTATTCCGCTGATTGCTGCTGCGGTTGTTCTGCTGGTTCTGATTATTGCACATTTTATATCATCCTTTCCGTATGCGCCGCAAATGACTGCTGCGCAGGCAGATGAAGCTGCCACGATAGCTATTATGGCTGCAAAGCAAGTTTTTATTCCTGTCACTATTATTTTCATAAAATTTCTTGCAATAACCGAATATAAACTGTATAATAGTATTACTGAATAAAATAACCGAAAGGTCGGATAAATTTATGAGAACTTGCGGCGTTCTTATGCACATTACAAGCCTCCCGTCTCCATACGGAGTGGGAACTCTCGGCAGCGAGGCATATAAATTCGTTGATTTTCTGAAAAAAGCAGGTCAGACCTACTGGCAGATCCTTCCTGTAGGCCCCACAGGCTTCGGTGACTCCCCTTACCAGAGCTACTCGGCTTTTGCGGGAAATCCCATGCTCATCGACATTGACGAGCTTATCAAGGCAGGACTTGTGTCCGAGGACGACAAGGATCTGAAGATACTTGCGGAAAAGAAGGAGTTTGCAGACTTCGGTCAGATGTTCTCCTTCAAGCGCCTTATCCTTGCCAAGGCTCATGCTGCCTTTGCGGCAAATGCCGATAGCGAGCAGAAGTATCTTTTCGGCAAATTCTGCCGAAAGAATGCCTGGTGGCTGGACGATTATGCGATGTTCATGTCAATGAAGTATTTCTTCAAGCAGGTCATGTGGACTGAATGGGCTGACAGCTACCGTCTCAGAGACCCTCAGACCCTTGCAAAATATGCCGAGGAACACGGTGTTGACATTGACTGCTGGAAGTTCATGCAGTTTCTCTTCTTCCGTCAATACAAGGATCTGAAAAAATACGCCAACAAGCGTGGAATAAGCATTTACGGCGATATGCCCATCTATGTTTCCATGGACTCCTCCGACATCTGGGCAAATCCCGAAATGTTCATGCTCGACAGTGACAGAAAGCCTACAAAGGTGGCAGGCTGCCCTCCCGATGATTTTTCTCCCACAGGTCAGCTCTGGGGCAATCCCCTTTATGACTGGGACTATATGGACAAGAATAACTATAAGTGGTGGATAAAGCGTGTTCAGTACAGCGCAAAACTGTTTGACCTTACCCGTATCGACCATTTCAGGGGATTTGAGAGCTTCTATGCGATTCCTGCCGGCGACAAGACCGCTGAGCACGGCGAATGGCTGCAGGGCCCTTCAATGAAGCTTTTCAGTGCAATAAAGGCAGATCTTGGCGATGTTAAGCTGGTAGCGGAGGACCTTGGCTTCCTTACCGATGAGGTTAAGGCTATGCTCAAGGCAGCAGGCTATCCCGGAATGAACGTTCTCGAGTTCGGCTTCGGCGGCGAGGACAGCAGCTATCTTCCCCACAATTATGTTAAAAACAGCGTTGTATATATCGGCACTCACGATAATGAGACAGCTCTCGGCTGGTATCTTGCTCAGGACAAGGCAGGAAAGAAGCGTATCAGAAAATATCTTGGACTGGATAAGTCCGCTTCGGACAGCAAGGTTGTCCGTGAGCTTATCAGGTGCGCATACGCAAGCGTATCCGAAAACTGCGTTATCCAGATGCAGGACTGGCTCTGCCTTGACAATTCCGCACGTATGAATATCCCCTCCACCATCGGAGGCGGAAACTGGGCTTGGCGCATGGATAAGGACGCCTGCACAAAGGAGCTTGCAAAGGCAATGAAGAAAATGGCTAAGACCTATTTCCGCAAGGCTCATAAGGGTGAATGATATGAAAAGGCTTACGATGATAGGTGCGGCAGTTCTTTCTGCCGCACTGCTCCTTACAGCCTGCGGCGATACAGCTCAGAAAAGCACGGCCACAGATACATCTGCAGTTTCCGAAGCTGTCTCAAAAGCTCCCGAAACTCCCGAGGAATTTCAGGCGGCAATGGTGTCACGCTCACTGTACAGCCTTGGAAATACATCAAGGCTCAAAGCAAAGCTTCGTCAGGCGCAGTCAGGCGAGGATATGACCGTGGCATACATCGGCGGCTCCATTACCCGTGGTGAAACAGCAGGTGCTGAGGGCTGCTATGCAAAGCTTTCCTACAATTACATCGCAGAAAAATACGGCACGTGCGATAATGTCAAATACGTCAATGCAGGTGTCAGCGGAACTCCCTCGGTGCTGGGAAATCTCAGACTGCAAAAAGACGTGCTGGACTATAACGCCGACATTGTTTTCGTGGAATTTGCGGTAAACGACGCTCAGGACAATACTCACAAGGAATCCTATGAGTCACTTGTGCGGACAGTTCTCACGCAGGAAAATGACCCTGCGGTGGTGCTTATTTTCAACAGAACAGCAAATGGCTACACTGCCCAGGAATATATGAAAGAGATAGGCGATTATTATTCCCTGCCAATGATATCCGTGGCAGACGCTCTTACTCCCGAATTTGACGAGGGCAGAATGACATGGGAGGATTACTCAGATGACCAGTCACACCCAAATGCCGAGGGTCACAAGCTTCTTTGCAGCTTTATTGAAAATCTGCTGACGGAAGCCGAAAATGCACCCGATGAGGAATACACACTCCCGCCTGCATACAGGTTCGGTTATCCGTTTATGGATTCACAGCTTGTAACTCCCGAAGCTCCCACGGCAGAGCTTATCAGCCTTACCGACACAGGTTCCTTTGAAGCTGTGGAGCAGGGCGCAACTGACTTCCCCACCAGCTGGAAGCTTTCCGAGGGTACTGACCCGCTTAAATTCAAAGCCACCGCAAGCAGTGTGTTCTTACTTTTCAAGCGTAATAATTCCGACACAATGGGTTCCTTTGAGGTCTATATAAACGGCGCAAAGGTCAAGACTATCCACTCCAACCAGAAAGACGGCTGGAACGAGCCTTATTCCGAGCTGGCAATCAAGTTCCAGACCATAAAGGATATGGATATCGAGATACGTCCCGCAGAGGGCAGCGAGGACAAGAACATAACCATTCTCGGCGTGGCTGTGGCTGCACAGTAATCGACACAATAATTTATACTCTATAGGCAAAAGAAAAAGCGTTCATTCTCAATGAGTGAACGCTTTTGTTGTTATACTGGGGTTTTATCAGCTGTTTTTATCGGTGGTGTGGAACTGCTTTAAGTTGCCTATCTTCTCGTTTCTCTCGTCAAGAACTTTCTCAACGTCTGACCATTCAAGTCCCTGATTAACGGCAAGCACCATTACATGATAAAGCAGATCGTTTATCTCGTTTTTCAGCTCCTCATTGTCACCGTTCTTTGCGGCAATGATAGTCTCGGCAGCCTCTTCGCCAACCTTTTTGCAGATCTTGTCAACGCCCTTTTCGTAAAGGTAGCAGGTGTAAGATTTTTCGGGAGCATTGCCCTCGTCAAATGCTTTCTTGCGGAGCTTCAATACTTCAAATATTTCCTGATATACGGTCATTTTACTTCTCTCTTTCCTCATTTAAATTTATGAGCTTCATTGTATCCATATCAAGCTCACGGTAATAGCAGTTGTTGGGAATGCCCTTATAGCTTGTGTGGCAGATGTTTCCCTTGTCGGGAGTTGCCATGAACACCAGCGAATTCTGCTCACAATTTACAAATATCCTGTGGAGAGTAAAGGTGTTGCCCGACTCCTGCCCCTTGAACCAGAGTTTATTGCGGGAGGTGCTCCACAGCACTACCTTTTTCAGCCTGATAGATTCCTCCAGTGCCTGCTTGTTTATGTATGCGATAAGAATAACCTCTTTTGTATCCATATTCTGCACCGCTACGGGGATAACGTGATTTTCACGAGACATATCGCTGAGCTTGTTCCAGTCCAGCATAAGCTCGTTTGTTTCCTCAATAAGTCCCATTTATGCTATCCTTTCGGTCATATTATTCTTACGGGGATATTATGGCGTTTAAGCTCTGCCTTGACTTCCCCGACAGTAAGCTCTCTGTAGTGGAAAAGTGATGCGGCAAGGGCTGCGGTTGCTCCTGTTTTCTCAAACACCTCGGGGAAGTCGGAAAGCTTTCCTGCGCCGCCGCTGGCAATAACAGGGATAGACACATTATCACACACAGCTTTCAGCATATCAATGTCAAAACCTGCCTTGGTTCCGTCAGCGTCAATGGAGTTAAGGCAGATCTCTCCAGCACCCAGCTCTTCTATGCGCCTTACCCAGTCGATAAGGTCAATGCCCATATCCACACGGCCGCCGTTAATATAAACAGTCCACTTATGGTCGCCTATCTTCTTTGCGTCAATGCCAACGCATATGCACTGGCTGCCGAAAATATCTGCGCCGTCCTTGATAAGCTGAGGATTTTTCACAGCCTGGGAATTGACGGACACCTTGTCAGCGCCAGCTCTCAGGATATCCCTGATATCATCAACGCTCTTTATCCCGCCGCCGACGGTGAGAGGAACGAAAACCTTTTTCGCAGTTTCACGTACTACGTCAAGGAACACTCCCCTGCCCTCGTATGAAGCGGTGATATCGTAAAATACTATCTCATCGGCACCCTGTCTGTTGTATTCCTCGGCACATTCAACGGGGTCGCCCACGTCCTTTATGCCCTCAAACTTTATTCCCTTCACTACCTTACCGTCACGGACATCAAGGCAGGGTATTATTCTTTTAGCAAGCATATCAAACCTTCCTTTCGTTCGTATCAGGCAAGCTCAGCAAAGTTTCTGAGCATCTGCAGTCCCACTTCTCCGCTCTTTTCGGGGTGGAACTGTGCGCCGTAAACATATGCTCCGTCATGAACGAGAGCGGTTATTTTTCCGCCGTAATCACAGTATGCGGAAACATTTGCCTCATCACACACAGCGGCATAGGAGTGAACGAAGTAAACATAAGGGTGCTCCGGAATTCCTTTCAGAATGGGGCAGTCCCTGTTTATCTCCAGCTCGTTCCAGCCCATGTGTGGGATTATCATATCCTTGCGGTCTATCTTCTCGACCTTTCCGCCGATAAGCCTCAGACCGTCGGTCTCTTCAAACTCATAGCCCTTGTCGAATATGAGCTGCATACCGAGGCAGATACCGAGAAATGGCTTTTTTCTTGCCTCTTCCCTGATGGTATCCACCAGGCCGCTGTCACGGAGCATTTTCATTGCCCACGGGAAAGCGCCCACTCCGGGGAGGATTATCTCGTCTGCTGCGCATATCTCATTCTTATCAGCTGTAAGCTTGTTTTCAACGCCCAGATAATCAAGGGCATTTTTCACGCTGAAAATATTTCCTGCGCCGTAATCAATGATAGCTATCATTTACAACACTCCTTTTGTGGAAAGCACCTCGCCGCCGTTTATAACAAGAGCTGCTTTAAGTGCGTGCGCCAGTGCCTTGAACATTGCCTCGTTCTTGTGATGGTCATTGGAGCCGTAGGGGCATTTAAGGTGAAGCGTGATTCCTGCATTAAACGCAAAGGCTCTCATGAACTCTTCGGTAAGGCAGTTATCGAATTCGCCTGTTCTGGGGTCATTGAAGCTGCATTCAAAAACAAGGAAAGGTCTGTTGCTGATATCAAGGCAGCAGAAGCCAAGGCTCTCGTCCATGGGGATAAAGCTTGTTCCATACCTTGCAATGCCCTTCATATCGCCCACAGCCTGCTTGAATGCCATACCAAGCACAATACCTGTGTCCTCAACGGAATGATGACCGTCAACATAAAGGTCGCCTTTGACCGAAACGTCCATATCAAAGCCACCGTGAACACACAGAGCAGTGAGCATATGGTCAAAAAATCCTATTCCCGTATCAATATTATGAACGCCCTTTCCGTCAAGGTCAAGCTTAACGGTTATCTGGGTCTCCTTTGTATTTCTTGTTATTTCGGCAATGCGCATATGATTTTTCCTTTCGTATCAAAGCTGCGGAAGAATTTCCCTGAGTGCTGCCAGAAACAGCTTGTTTTCACTTTCCGTTCCCGCTGTTATCCTGAGATAGCTTCCCATATAGCGGACGGCGATGCTTCTTTCCAGAAGCTTATCATAGATCTCCTTTGCCTTTGATGTTTTCACAAAAACAAAGTTTGTCACCGAATCGTACACCTTTTCAATATAGGTGCAGTTTTCAGCCAGTTCAAGAAGAGACCTTCTCAGCTGCTTTCTGCTCTCTATTATCTCAGCGGTGTATTCATTTATAAGCGATTTGTGCCTGAATATCTCGCAGGCAACTGCCTGAGTTACGGAATTTACATTGTAGGGCGACTTCACCGCTTTAAGAGCGTTTGTGATACCCTCGTCCGCAACGGCAAAGCCAAGTCTCAGGGCTGCCATTCCCATGCTCTTTGAACAGGTTTTCAGCACAATAAGATTATCGTACTTATCCACCTGATCCAGCACGCTTTCTCCCCAGAAATCCATATATGCTTCATCAATTACAACAAGACAGAAAACGTTCTTTATGAGCTTGATGATATCATTGCGTGAAACTCCCAGCGATGTTGGGTTGCAGGGATTTGAGAAGATGACCGCCTTAACATTGTTATTGTTGCAGCAGTCGATGACCTTTTGGATATCAACAGTCAGGTCGTCCTCTTTGTGCAGAGCCTTTATTTTCAGCTCATCAACATAGCCGTAAAAGGCATACATTGAAAAGTCGGGAGAAAGGGTGAGAACTGTGTCACCCTTTTCCAAGAACGCTCCAAGAATAACGCTTATCAACTCGTCCGAACCGTTTCCTGCGGTGCATTTTTCGGGAGAAATGCCGTAAAAATCGGCAAAGCCCTTTGTTACAAGCTCCGCTGCGGAATCGGGATAGCGGTTGAAGTCGATATTGCGGACAGCATCGGCAATAACATCGCCCAGATTGTCCCCGATATTGAAGCATGACTCATTTGCGTCAAGTCTGACTGCATAATTTTCGTTTATGGGAGAATAAGGCTCAATGCCCTTAAGCTTTTTGTTAAGCTCGTATGCCATTTAAAACAATCCTTTCAGAATTACTTGTCAAATCTAATCTTAATGGCATGAGCATGGGCGGTAAGACCTTCCTTTTCAGCGATGCAAACAATATCGTCCTTTGCATCAAGAAGAGCCTGCTCAGTATAGTAAATGAACTGAGAACGCTTTACAAAGCTGTTTACGGACAAAGGCGAGAAAAATCTTGCAGTTCCGCTGGTTGGAAGAACGTGGTTGGGGCCTGCAAAATAGTCGCCGAGAGGCTCGGGGCTGTAGCGGCCCATAAATACGGAGCCTACATTGTCAAGCTTTCCAAGGTATCTCATAGGATCCTCTACCTGAATTTCAAGGTGCTCTGGAGCAAGGGCGTTTGCCAGCTCAAGTGCGCAGTCAACGCAGTCGGTAACGATTATTGCGCCGTAGTTGTCGATGGAAGAACGGATAATATCCTTTCTTTCAAGGGACTGCATCTGCCTTTCAAGCTCAGCGGAGGTCTCGTCAGCTATCTTTTCGCTGGTTGTGATAAGGATTGCGGAAGCAAGCTTATCATGCTCAGCCTGAGACATAAGGTCGGCAGCAAGGAACTTGGGGTCAGCGGATTCATCAGCAACTATAAGTATCTCGCTGGGGCCTGCAATCATATCAATATCGACCTTGCCGTAAAGAAGCTTCTTTGCGGTGGCAACAAAAATGTTGCCGGGGCCTACTATCTTGTCAACTCTGGGAATAGTCTCTGTGCCGTATGCAAGAGCAGCAATAGCCTGCGCTCCGCCGCACATGAACACCCTGTCAACGCCTACAACAGCAGCCGCAGCAAGGATATCGGGATTGGGCTTGCCGTCCTTGCCTGGAGGTGTTACCATGATTATCTCCTTAACGCCTGCGATCTTTGCGGGAATAGCATTCATAAGAACGGAGGAGGGATATGCTGCTGTGCCACCCGGAACGTAGAGACCTACTCTCTCCAGACCTCTTACACGCTGACCAAGAATGCAGCCGTTGGACTTTGCATCAATGAAGCTCTGCTCCTTCTGTCTGTGGTGGAACTCAGCAATGTTCTCCATTGCGTCCAGAAGCGCATTTACGAAATCCTCGTCTGCTTCGTCAAGTGCATCGTGGATAACATCAAGGGGAACTTCATAATATTCGGGGAGCTTGCCGTCAAACTTCAGGGTATATTCGTTTACAGCCTTGTCTCCGTTTTCCTTAACATTGTCGATGATGTCCGAAACTATTTCGGATATCTTCTTGTCGGTCTCGCCGTTGCGCTTTTCAACTTCCTTTAAGAAAGCGACTTCGGAAGTACCGTCTGCAATAATTTTTCTTATCATGACAAAACTCCTTATCAGATGTTGGCTTCAATAGCCGATATAAGCTTTTCTATCTCATTCTTGCGCAGCTTCAGGCTTACCATATTGGCAATAAGGCGTGCGGAAATGGGACAGATATATTCATATACCTCAAGGCCGTTTTCCTTGAGAGTTGTTCCTGTTTCAACGATATCAACGATAGCGTGGGAAAGTCCCAGCAGAGGCGCCAGTTCAACGCTTCCCTCTATCTTAACGATATCAACGTCCATATTCTTCTTTTCAAAGAATGTTCTTGCAACGTTGGGGTACTTTGTGGCGATAGTTCTTACGTGAGTACCCTCATAGAAGTTCTCGCCTTTTTTGCCTGCAAGAGCAAAGCGGCACTTGCCGAAGCCAAGGTCGGAAAGCTCAAAGAACTTGCCGCTCATTTCTATGATAGTATCCTTGCCTACAACGCCAAGGTCGCACACGCCGTTTTCAACGTAGGTAATAACGTCCGCTGCCTTTGCAAGGACAACTTCGATATCGTCTCCCACGGGGAGAATGAGCTTTCTGCCCTTTTCATGGACAGCTGTGCAGTCGTAGCCAAGCTTTTCAAGCAGTGCTACGGTATCCTTTTCCAGTCTGCCCTTTGTGAGAGCTATTCTCAGGGGTCTTGATATATTGCTGTTCATATCTGAAGTTCTCCTTTATTACAGTTTCTCGGAAGTAATGGTATCGGAAACGATGTCTATTCTTCCGATCTTCTTCTTTGCGGCATAGGCACGTACTTCTTCAATAATATCAAACACAGCTGTCTCAGCGGTAAGGCCTTCGGAAATAAGCTTGCTGCAATGTACAGCCGCATCGGTCTCATGACCGTCTGTGCCGAATACAATAACGTCAACAGGCTTGGGACGGAAGTCTATCTTCTTCATCTCAGCCCTTGCAACTGCGTCAACATTTACTGCAAAGCCTGCGGCGGGAACATCGTAACCGAACTCGGAAAGGAGCTTGTCGTATCTTCCGCCTGAAAGAACAGCGTCTCCGCAGCCCTCGATATAGCCCTTTATAACAGTACCTGTGTAGTAGTCCATACGGTTTACAAGACCAAGATCAATGGTTATCATGCCCTTGTAGCCAAGAGCGTTGGCTCTCTCATAGGTCTCTTTCAGTTCGGCGAGGACCGCATCTGCCTGTGGGTCGGAATAAAGCTTTGCAGCCTCTTCAAATACCTCTTCGCCGCCGAAAAGTCTGGGCAGCTGCTTGAGCGCCCTTGCAGCCTCGCTGTCCCCTACTGTATCAAGGAGATCGTTCAGAGCGGGATAGTTCTTTACCTCGATAAGGCTTCTGATATTCTCGGCAGTATCGCTGTCGCAGTCAAGCTTTTCTATCATTGCCTTGAAAAATCCGATATGACCAAGCTCCAGGCGGAAGCCCTCTGTCTGGAATGAGGAAAGCACCTCAAGAGCATTTGAAAGTATCTCAAGCTCTGCACGCTTTGAAGCGGAGCCGATAAGCTCGATACCTGTCTGGCGGATCTCATCGCTTCTTCCTCTCATGCTGGGCTTGCTGCGGTAAACGCTCTGACTGTAGCACAATCTGATAGGAAGCTCCTGCTCTCTCAGACGTGTAGCGGTCATACGTGCGATAGGCATTGTGGAATCGGGACGAACTACCATAAGTCTCAGCTTGTTATCCACCAGCTTGTACATACTTTCCTGAGGAAAATATCTTGACTTCATGTTGAAAACATCGTAAAATTCCAGTCCCGGAGTGATTACTTCGGAATAGCCCTTTGCCTTGAAGCTGTTCTGGAGCCTTGTTTCCACTGCACGGACAGCAGCGCAGTCCTCAAAAAGCAGGTCCCTTGTTCCCTCGGGGGTGATCAAATCAAATCTTTTCATAACTATCTCCCAAATTTTATTACATTAAAGTGATACCATATTACCGAATTATCATACTACTATAATAACACAATAATCGTATCTTGTCAAGGCTTGCCGATAAATTAGGCAATATGACCCTTGATAATCAAAAAATCCCTGTTAAGCTTGTTTATATCAACGGAACCGTCATCTCTGACAGAGCTTGCTTCAACGGTAAAGTCGCCGCTGTAGCCCATTTTCCTCTCAAATGCGAAAAATCTTTCAAAATCTACATGACCCCCGCCGAAATGCAGCGTACGCAGGTCTGACCAGTCCTTTACTCCCCCACCATAGTCGTTGATGTGCAGGTGACGGATATTGTCAGTCCAGAGCTTTTCATCATACACCTTGTCAAGCTCGCCGTGAAACTCAGCCATTTTCGTATCAAAGGTAAACGGTATATGGGGATATTCCTCCGCCAACTCTTTAAGATGAGCCGCAGGAGTGGATTGATTGCAGACAACATTTTCAACGGTAAGCGTCAGTCCATGCTCCGCAGCCATATCCGCAAGCCTGCCGTAAGCTCTAAGGTTTGCACCGAAATTGCTGTCGGACACAAGCCCGTTCCACAGATGAAGCACCAGCAGCTTTGCGCCCACCCTTTCGGCAGCCTTGCAGTTCATCTCAAACCGCTCATATGCCAGATCATCTTCGGCAGCGATAAGCTCGCCTATGCTTTTTTCGCAGTGGACGGCGGGGATATCAAGCCCCATCGCCTTTACATCATCGGCAATACTATCAAGCTTATCATACCACGAATCATAGAGCATAAACTCAAATCCGTCGCAGTGGAGCTGCTCCGCAAAGCCTGCCAGAAGCCTGTGATCTCTGCCGTTTTTTCTTGTTATAAGCGCTCCCGTGGAGCATAATACCTTGTGCATATCTCACCTCAGAAAAGACTTATCTGGTCGGACTTAGGCAGATCGCCCATGGCTCCGATAGACTCCAGCTTCTCGATAACGGACTTTGAAACTCCGCTGCGCTCCTGAAGCTCATCAATAGAAATGAAATTTCCCTGCTGAACCGTGTCATAAAGCGCCTTTGCCGCATTTTCACCAACGCCGTCCGCAGCCGCAAAGGGCATACGTATCTTTCCGTCCTCCACCTTGTATTTTGTGGCGTGGGACTTAAAAATATCAATGGGCAGGAAGTCGTAGCCTCTTGCCATCATCTCGTTGGTGAGCAGCAGCATATCATATGTGCCCGAATCCTTGGCAGTCTTGTCATTTCCCTTTGCCTTTATCTCGTTCATCTTGAACTTGACGGCTTCTCTGCCCTGCATAGCAGTTTCGGCATCGAAATCTTCGCCACGAACTGTAAATATGGTAGCGTAAAATTCCAGCGGATAATAGACCTTGTACCACGCAAGCTTGTTGGCTGCAATAACATAAGCCGCCGCATGGGCTTTCGGGAACATATATTTTATTTTCAGACAGCTGTCAATGTACCACTCCGGAACATCGTGGTCACGCATAGTCTGCTTCATCTCCTCGGTGAGGAGCTTTGGAGCCTTACCCTTACGGGTTATCTCCATTATCTTAAAGGAAAGGTTGGGATCAACGCCGTGATAGATAAGATATGTCATGATACCGTCACGGCAGCCGATAACGTCCGAAATTGTGCATATGCCGTTTTTGATAAGGTCCTGCGCATTGCCCAGCCATACGTCCGTACCGTGGGAAAGTCCCGAGATCTGGAGCAGGTCGGAGAATTTTGTGGGCTTTGCATCAAGAAGCATCTGCATGGCAAATCCCGTACCCATCTCAGGGATAGCAAGGGTTCCTGTCTGCCAGCCGATATCCTCAGCGGTAACGCCCAGTGCTGCGGGTGACTGATAAAGGCTCATTACCTTTTCGTCCGCAGGGAAAATATCCTTTGTCATAACACCTGTCATGTCTTCAAGATGCTTGTAAAGTGTGGGCACATCGTGTCCAAGCTCGTCAAGCTTCAGGATAGTATCATGGAGTGAATGGAAGTCGAAGTGGGTTGTGACGAAGTTGGACTTTGGGTCTTCCGCAGGGTGCTGAACGGCGGTAAAGTCGTAAACCTCATAATCAGAGGGAACAACGACCATTCCTCCGGGGTGCTGACCTGTGGTTCTCTTAACGCCAGTGCAGCCCAGTGTGAGCCTGTTTTCCTCAGCCTTTGAAACGTGCTTGCCAACGGCTTCAAGATAATGCTTTACGTAACCGTATGCGGTCTTTTCAGCAACCGAACCTGTGGTTCCCGCCTTGAACACGTTCTCGCTTCCGAAAAGTGTCTCGGTGTATTTATGAGCGGAGGTCTGATACTCGCCCGAGAAGTTAAGGTCGATATCAGGCGCCTTGTCTCCGTTAAATCCAAGGAACGTTTCAAAGGGGATATCGTGACCTTCTCTTATGTATTCAGTGCCGCACTTGGGGCACTTTTTAGGCGGCAGGTCATAGCCCGAGCCGACCGAACCGTCGGTTATGAACTCGCTGTTTTTGCAGTTGGGGCAAAGATAGTGGGGCGGCAGAGAGTTAACCTCCGAGATACCTGACATATTTGCAACGAATGATGAACCTACAGATCCACGGGAACCTACCTGATAGCCATGCTCATTGGAGTTTGCAACAAGCTTCTGGGCGATCATGTACAGAACCGCAAATCCGTTTTTAATAATGGAGCTCAGCTCCTTGTCAAGACGCTTCTGAACGATGTCTGGCAGCGGGTCGCCGTAAGTCTCCTTAGCTCTTTGCCATGTGATTCGGGGAAGCTCCTCCTCGGCATTATCCATGCTTGGGGTGAATGTTCCCGGCGGAATGGGTCTGATATCCGGATCGACCATATCCGCTATCTTGTTTGTATTGGTAACAACGACCTCGTAAGCCTTTTCCTTGCCAAGATAGGAAAATTCCTCCAGCATTTCATCAGTCGTCCTGAGATACAGCGGCGGCTGATATTCGGCATCGGCAAACTTGTCGTACATAAGTATCTTTCTGAATATAGAGTCCGCAGGATCCATAAAATGAACGTCGCAGGTGGCAACAACGGGTATGTTCAGCGCCTCACCCAGCTTAACGATCGTTTTGTTGAACTCCTGCAGATCCTCAACGGTGTTGATGTTCTCGTAATCCTCATCACGGATAAGGAACTGGTTGTTGAGGGCAGGCTGTATCTCCAGATAATCGTAAAATGAAGCTATCTCGCAGAGAACGTCCCATGGTCTGCCGTCACGGACAGCAGTGAAAAGCTCGCCCGACTCGCAGGCGCTTCCCACGATGAGACCCTCACGGTACGTGAGCAGCTCGGACATGGGTATTCTCGGCCGCCTGTGGTAATGGTTCAGGTGGCTGAACGAAACCAGCTTGTACAGATTTTTAAGTCCCGCATTGTTGCGCACAAGTATTATCTGATGATAAGTTCTCAGCAGCCTTGGGTCAACGTTCTTGGTAACGCTGTTTATCTCGCTGATGTTCACACAGCCGTGCTCGGTGATAAGACGTGTGGCAAGCTTGATGAAAATGCGTCCCAGCATTTTTGCGTCCTCAAAAGCACGGTGATGGTCAAACTCGCCAAGTCCAAGATGCTTTGCCACAACATCAAGCTTGTGCTTTTTAAGCTCAGGCAGCATACTGCGGCACATTACCACCGTATCAATAGTGGAAAAATGGAACTCAATGCCGTGACGGAGACATTCCGCACGGATAAAGGACGTATCAAAGCCCGCATTGTGGGCAATAAGCACGGGATTTTCACCGCAGTATTCAATGAATTTTTCCAACGCTTCCTTCTCGGAGGGCGCACCCTTGACCATTTCGCCCGTGATACCCGTAAGCTTTGTTATCCTCTCGGGGATAGGACGCTCGGGGTCGGCAAAGCTGGAAAATGTGTCGCATAGCTCCAGGTCACGGAGCCTTACTGCACCGTACTCGATGATTCTCTCGCCTGTAGCTGAAAAGCCCGTTGTCTCCAGGTCGAATACAATAAGCTCGCCCTTGATGGGAACGTCCTTATAGACCTTGACAGCCTCAACGGTATCATCAACGGAATAGGCTTCGCAGCCGTATATTATCTTAAACTCTCCGCCGCCTTTTCTTATATCATCGCAGGCAGCCACCGCATCGGGAAATGCCTGAAGTCCACCGTGGTCAGTGATGGCAATAGCCTTATGTCCCCACGAATATGCACGCTTGATAAGCTTGTCCGCTGGGGTTATCGCATCCATCTGGGACATATTGGTGTGCATATGAAGCTCAACACGCTTTTCCTCGCAGGTATCAGTTCTTTCAAGCTTTTTCACCAGCATGATATCATTGGCACGCATGATAAATTCGTTGTCAAATGTATCAAAATCCGCCTTGCCCCTGATAACAACAGTGCAGCCCTTTTTGAGCTTTGAAAGAACATTTTCGCTGTCCTTGTCGGCAAAATCCTTTATAGAGATAGAACCTGTGTAGTCGGTAAGGCTAACTGTGGTTATGCGCTTTTCCTCGCCCTTTTTGTTCTTTATCTCCTTTTCGGCATAGTCAAAAACATCGCCCCAGATAACAATTCCGTTTCTGGCTTCATTTATATCGCCGATGTTGGTAACGCTGTCGGCATAAATGCGCTTTCCCTTGACTATCTCAGCGCCGTCGCTCATTACGGGGATATCCTTGAAATCAACGGTGACTGTCTGAGGAGCCTCTTCCACATATGCGGGACGTGCAGGAATGTCAGGGTCGGGAATGGGCAGAGAATCGGAATAGACCTGCTTCATCATCTGCTCATAATGGTAGTCATTATCCTGCTCTGTCTGCTTTTCGATAAGCTTTACGGTAAGTTTTACGGAAAATTCCTCATTCAGCAGCTTTGCAAGAGCATTTTCAAAGCCAGCCCTTGACAAAAGCTCCGCACCGCCTCTTTTAAGCTCGATATGTACGGTATTGTTGTCGATATAATAAAACGCACCGTTAAGATGACCGTTTATCACTGCCATATCCTGCTTTAAACGCTTGACAGCCTCGCCCGTGTATTTTGCGTCCAGCATATCGGGAGTATATCTGCACTTTACACGCAGATAGTCCAACCCCACAGCCTTTGCCGCCGCACGCTCGAACTCGTCAAGGTTATCAAACCTTTGCAGCTGTGTAAACTTTGCAAACAGAACCATCTGCTTGCCGTCCTTGCTGTGGCATATTTTCAGCAGCTCTCCCCTGCCTACGGGGTTGGGAATATTATCGGTATATTCGGAAAAAAGCTCTTTTATCAGCAATTTCTGTTTTCCTCCCGCAGCTTGTCTATCTCAGACAAAAGCTCTTTCAAAACGTCCTCTTCCTTTACTTTTCTGAGAAGCCTGCCCTTTCGGAAAATAACGGCACAGCCGTCACCGCCCGCAATGCCGATATCAGCCTCGGCAGCTTCTCCGGGACCGTTGACAGCGCAGCCCATGACTGCAACCGTGATATCCTCGGGGATATCCTTTACCGCAGCTTCAACGCTCTTGGCAAGCCCTACAATATCTATCCTTGTGCGTCCGCAGGTGGGACATGACACAAGCTTTACTCCGTGACCCAGACCGATTGCTTTGAGAATATCCTTTGCGGCTGCCACCTCGGTAACAGGGTCATCGGTGAGGGAAACACGGATAGTCTCGCCTATGCCGTCGCAAAGGAGCGAACCAATTCCAACAGCCGACTTGATAAGTCCCATATGAGCCGTGCCTGCCTCGGTAACACCAAGGTGCAGAGGATATTCTGTCTGCTCTGCCGCAAGGCGGTATGCGGCTATCATAGTCTTAACGTCGGAGGATTTTATGGAAATTACGATATCATTGAAATCGCACTGCTCCAGCAGCCTTGCGTGACCTATAGCGCTTTTGACAAGAGCCTCGGCGCAGGGGCCGCCGTACTCGGCAAGAATATCCTTTTCAAGGGAGCCTGAGTTAACGCCTATCCTTATGGGGATATTTCTTGCACGGCAGGCATCGGCAACAGCCTTTACCCTGTCCATTCCGCCGATATTTCCGGGGTTTATGCGTATCTTATCCACGCCTGCTGCGGCACATTCCAGCGCCACCTTATAATCGAAATGGATATCCGCAACCAGAGGCACGGATATCCTGTTCTTTATGGCTTCAATGAGCCGTACATCTTTAAGCGATGGCACGGACACACGAATTATCTCACAGCCTGCCTCTTCAAGTGCCATTGCCTGACGGACATTGCCCTCCACGTCATCAGCAATAACATTGAGCATGGACTGGATATATATTTTCTTACCGTCAAAGATAAGGTTTCCGACTTTTACGGGGTGGAGCTTTCTCATTTTGCATTCTCCTTTGATTTGCGGTATCTTTCAGCACAAGGCTACTTTATGATATTCTTCACATCATTGAATGTAACAAAGAGCATAAGCAGCATAAGCAGTGCAAAGCCCGCAAAATGTATCATACCCTCTGTTTCGGGCTTCATGGGCTTTTTGCGCATCGCTTCGATGATAAGGAAAACCAGTCTGCCGCCGTCAAGAGCAGGCAGGGGCAGGAGGTTGAAAATTCCCACGTTTACCGAAATAAGCATAGCTATTTCAAGCAGAAATCCTATATCAAAGCCTGATTCCTGAGCGCTTTCCGAGATAACCGTAACTATTCCCACAGGGCCCTGAAGATTGTTAAGACCGTATTTGCCTGTGATAAGGTCTTTCAGTGAAAGGAGCACAAGGCGTGAATAGTAACAGAACTTGTTTCCCGCCTGAGGAAGAAGATCAGCTGCTCCAAGCTTCTTGGCATATACCTTGAAATCATAGTTGAGCACACGCTCGCCTGTTTCTTCATCAACAGTGAGCTGGAATTTTACACCGTTCAGATCAAGCTTCCGGCCGTCACGCACTACCACAAAATCAAGTACGCCGTCCTCGTCATTTCTGAGCTGATAGATGATGTCATTTGCAGTGAAGATATGCAGTCCGTTGACCTTTACTATCCTGTCGCCCACCTGCATACCCGCTGCCTGACAGCCCGAACCGTCGGATATCTCGGCAACGATATTTGTGGTGTATTGCTGTGCCACCAGAAGTGTCACTATGGAAATAAGAAAACCGAGTATCAGGTTCATTATGGCACCTGCTGCGATAACTGCCATTCTGCGCCACACAGACTTATTTCGGAAGCTGTTCTCGCTGACAGCTTCCTCGTCCTCGTCCATGGAGCAATAACCGCCAATGGGCAGGATACGAATGGTAAAAAGCGTGTTTTTACCCTGCTTTTTGAATATCGCAGGGCCCATTCCTATGGCAAATTCCTTTACGTCTATCCCACATTTTCTCGCAACGATAAAGTGACCGAACTCATGTACCACCACGATCACGCAGAAAATAAGGATCGCACAGATGATAGAAATAACTGTACTCATTAGCTCCTCCGAAAATCAGCAGATGTGATATCTGCTGTCAATAAACGCTCTTGCAGCCTTATCTGCTTCAAGAACCGTGTCAACGCTGTCGGCGCACTTTACGGGTATCTCATCAAGTGCGGCGCATACTCCCCTGCCTATATCGTTAAAGCCTATCTTTTTGTCAAGGAAAAGCTCAACTGCACGCTCGTTGGCACCGTTCACGATGCTTCCCGCCGTTCCGCCTGTTTCGGCAGCCCTGACAGCCGCAGCAAGGCAGGGAAAAGCCTCCATATCAGGCTTTTCAAAGGTAAGTCTGCCATAATCGGTGAGGGAAAGCTTACCCGATGCCGAGGGCATACGCTCGGGATATGTAAGAGCCAGCTGTATCGGTATCTTCATATCGGGAACGCCAAGCTGAGCAATGACCGCATTATCCGCCAGAACTATCGCCGAATGGACAACGCTCTGCCTGTGGACAACTATCTCCACATCAGAGGGCTTGACGTGAAAAAGATGACACGCCTCCATAAGCTCCAGCCCCTTGTTCATAAGTGTGGCACTGTCAACGGTTATCTTTCTGCCCATTGACCAGTTGGGGTGCTTGAGCGCCTGCTCGATAGTCACATTTTCCAGCTCTTCAAAGGTCTTTCCGAAGAAAGGCCCTCCCGAAGCGGTAAGGATTATCCCTTTGAGCTGCTTTGAAACGTCACCCTTTATGCCCATTATGCACTGAAAAATTGCGCTGTGCTCGCTGTCAACGGGAAGTATCTGCCTGCCAAGGTCGGCAGCCAGCTTCATAACGATATCTCCGCCTGCAACAAGAGTTTCCTTGTTGGCAAGAGCAACGTCCAATCCGCTTTCAAGAGCGGCAATAGTAGGCTTTAATCCGACCATTCCCACAACGGAATTGAAAGTGATATCCGCAGTATCGTCCGACGCAAGGGCGCACAGTCCCTCCATACCCGTAAGTATCTCGGTGCCTGTTCCGAAAAGCTCATTTTTTAAAGGCTTGACATATTCCTCATCAAAGATGCAGACCCTTTTCATGCCGAACTCTTTTGCCTGCTCGGCAAGTCTTTTATAGTTGCTTTTCAGAGCAGCGGAATGTATGCCGATGCCGTGGAGCCTGCATACCTCGGCAGTCTGAGTGCCGATAGAGCCGCCCGATCCCAGCAGATTTATCTTCTTCATAAAAACGTCTCCAAAAAAATCAAGGTGCTGCCCTGCTCCGAATTTATCCGAGCTCGAAACAGCACCGTTATTTCACATCATCAGCTAACGCTGGAAACAAATATATTCTGACCGAATGCGTTGAAAACCAGCATGATATAAGGAAGCACAAAATAAACGCTGTCAAAGCGGTCAACTATTCCGCCGTGACCGGGAAGTATCTTGCCGTAATCCTTGATACCGTACTCTCTTTTGAGAAGTGAAGCTGAAAGGTCGCCCACCATGCTGATGGGAGTTGCTATCATCATTACAACGGAAAGCAGCAGGTAATTTACCTCAAAATCAATTCCGTTCAGGTGCATAACATACTTATAGCCCATTGCGTAAAGAATGAAAACAATGACAGTTACCACAAGTCCGCCTACTGCACCCTCGACTGTTTTCTTGGGAGAGATATCGGGGCAGAGCTTGTGCTTGCCGAAGAATGTACCTACAAAATATGCACCGCCGTCAGGTATCCACGCAGCCATAAGAGCCATTATAACATAGGATATGCCGTGAACGCTGCTCATATTCTTCAGAGATACAAGGCAGGTAACGGAAAGTGTGATAAGGCAGGTGGTGGTCACCATCACAGCCAGCTTGTCAAAGGGCAGGCGCTTGTGATCGGCAACATATCCCGCAAACATCAGGAACACGATAACAGAAGCTGCAAGCAGTCTCCAGATATCGCCGATAAAATCAAACCATGTAAGCAATGGTATCGTCACAGCAAAGGCAATGCACATTGCAAAATGGCCCGGATACTTATTCACACCGCAGCCGCAGGCATGGAGAATCTCATACACGGACATTCCCGCTATTGCCGCTACAACAATGGGATAAAGCACGGTATTGCTGAGTATCATTACGATTATGCCAATAGTAATACCGATTATAGCAGTTATGATTCTTGTTTTCACGGTCAAACACCTCCGAAGCGCCTGCTTCTTGAAGCGTATGCTTCAAGAGCCTTATCCAGCTCTTTTTCATTGAAATCAGGCCATAAAACATCTGTAGAATACAGCTCGGCATACGCCGCCTGCCACAAAAGGAAATTGGAAAGCCTCAGCTCGCCGCTGGTGCGTATGATAAGGTCGGCATCGGGTGCTGAACCTGTGTAAAGCATTCCCGAAAAAAGCTTCTCGTCAATATCGGAGGGCTTAATGTCCCCATCGGCAGCAGCTTCCGCCAGTCGCCTTGCCGCATAAACAATATCATCTCTGCCGCCGTAGTTCATCGCAAACATGATCGTCATAGAGTCATAGCCCGCAGAATTTTGCTCCAGCTTTATCATGCGCTCCCTGAGCTTTTCGGGGAACGGCTCCTTGCTGCCGAGAAACATTATCCTTGCTTTTTTGCCCGTAAACCGGTCAGCCTCGTCAAGATAATCGTAAAAAAGGCGCATAAGAGCATCTACCTCTTCCTTGGGGCGCTTCCAGTTTTCGGTGGAAAACGCAAAGAAAGTGGCATACTTTATTCCCCTGTTTCGGCAGGCGTCCATTATCTTGCGGAGATTATCGGCTCCCGCCTTATGACCCGCAGGACGTGGAAGGCCACGCTTAGCAGCCCATCTTCCGTTGCCGTCCATTATAAAACCCACATGAGCAGGAACATTTGCAGTGTTTTTAGAAAGATCAGATGCGCTTATAACTACACAACCTCTCTGTAAATCAAATATAGCCGCAGATCAGACGGTCATGATCTCCTTTTCCTTGTCAGCAACAACTGCGTCGATATCATCAACAGCCTTGTCAGTTACCTTCTGGAGATCCTTTTCGATAGACTTCATGTCGTCCTCGGTGATCTCGGAATTCTTCTTCATAGCCTTGAGCTTGTCAAGAGCATCTCTTCTTGCATTTCTTACAGTTACCTTAGCCTCTTCGCCGTCAGCCTTTACCTTCTTTACAAGCTCCTTACGGCGCTCCTCAGTGGGCTGAGGGAATGCAAGACGGAGTACCTTGCCGTCATTTGTGGGAGTGATTCCGATATCGGAAGCAAGGATAGCTTTTTCAATATTCTTGAGAGCAGACATATCCCAGGGCTGGATAACCAGAACTCTTGCCTCGGAAACGCTGATTGCAGCCATTGCGTTGATAGCTGTGGGAGTGCCGTAGTAATCTACCTGGATCCTGTCGAGAACAGCAGGGTTAGCTCTTCCTGCTCTTACTGTGGTAAGCTCTCTTTCAAGGGCTGCGAGGCACTTGCTCATTTTCTCCTGGGCTGTTTTAACTGTTTCGTGCATATTGATCTTTTCCTTTCAAAGTATATTTATCACGTATTATTGCTTATTCGGGAACTACGAGTGTTCCGACATTCTTGCCCATGCAGGCATCATAGATATTTTCGGGACGGTTGAGGTCAAAAACAAGAATGGGAAGATTATTGTCCTTGCACATGGAAGCAGCGGTGCTGTCCATTACCGCAAGATTTTTGAGAAGTATCTCGTTGAATGTGAGCTTATCGTACTTGACAGCGTCATCATACTTGTTGGGGTCCTTATCGTAAACGCCATCTACCATTGTAGCCTTGAGGACGATATCCGCCTCGATTTCGGCAGCTCTCAGAGTTGAAGCGGTATCTGTGGAGAAGAATGGATTTCCCGTTCCGCAGCCGAAGATAACGACTCTTCCCTTTTCAAAATGTCTTACAGCCTTGTTTCTTATGTAAGGCTCTGCGACCTGAGGCATTGAGATAGCAGTCTGAACACGTACATCAAGTCCCATGGATTCCAGCACATCAGCAACAGCAAGTGCATTCATTGTGGTCGCAAGCATTCCGATATGGTCTGCACGGGTCCTGTCCATAGCGCCGCTGGAACGGCCTCTCCAGAAGTTTCCGCCGCCTACAACGATACCCATCTGAACGCCTGCATCGGCGCACTTCTTTATGCTTGCGCATATGGGCGTGATAACGCTGTAGTCAAGACCTGTCTTCTTATCTCCCGCAAGGGCTTCTCCGCTGAGCTTGAGAAGAACTCGCTTATATTTGATCTCATCGGGCATAATTCAAACATCCTTTCCCTCTATCATACATTTTCAATTATCTATTTTACACTATTTTGCTTATAATGTAAAGAGTTTTTTGTAAAAACCTGTCACAGAGAGAAATTATTTTACATAATTATCAAAAATATTTTCGCAGGCTGCGTTGTCGGCTGTAACAACATACATATAATAACCGCCGCTGTACTTTGAAAAATAATTCTCCAGCTTGTCATACTCATCGGGATTGTAACCCTCGAAATCCTTTTCTCTTGCAGTAATGCGCTTTTCAACCGCAGCTTCAAGAGCCGCTTCGTCGATATCGGAAGCATCTATAACGAATATCTCATCCGCAAATCCGCCTGAGCCGCAGATGGACATTGCAAAGTCGCAGCCCTCGGGGATTTCAAAATCAAGATACATATGAACACGGTCAGCGCCGATATCAGCCATGGAGGGCAGCTCTACAGTGTTTTCTATCTCAGCAACGATATCCGCACAGGTAAAAGCTTCCTTGGTCTCGGAGGTCTCAGTTGTTTCCTCAGTCTCGCTGACGGTAGTTTCCTCGGAGGAAGCCGCTTCTGTTTCGCTCACAGTCTCGGAAACGGACTCAGTGACGCTTTCGGTCTCCGACTGAGCGGAAGTATCTGCAGGAGCCTCGTTTTCTGCCCCGCAGGCTGTCATCATAACAGCACATAAAGCCGCCGCAGCGGCAAGACAATATTTCTTCATATCTACTATCACCTTTCAGAAAGACCTGCTGTTACAGACCTTTTCATATTTTTCTTATTCTCCGCTGTAAACGTGTGTACGAAGATATTCAAGCATAGTCCTGTAGGTAGGCTTCTTGAAATGCACACCGTCCGCCTCGGCGTCCTCCTCGGGAAATCTTCCGTCGGGACCTTTGAGTGCCGTGTTAAGGTCAACATAGTAAACACAGCGGTTGTTTGCAAATTTAAGCAGATCGGCATTGAAGCTGTCGATATCCGAATTAAGGATAGGATTATCCTCGTCAGTTTCCCTCTCCCCTGTTACGGGCGGAACGGAAATGACATAGATATCCGTATTTTCCCTGTTGATGCTGTCAATAAAATCGCCGTAATATGACAAAAGCTGCTCATCGGTATAGGTTCCCAGCATATTAAGTCCCAGCAGGATATAAACATGCCGGGGAGAAGCGGCATTAACCTTATCGGCTGCAAGGATCTCGCTTCCGTCTGCATTTGTAAGAGGTGTAGTGCCTATACTGACAACGCTCATTCCGATGCCTGCAGCGATCTGTTCCTCGGAGATAAAGCCGTATGTGCCAAGTCCCACCATAAGGGAGTCTCCCACAAACATACAGTCATCAAAGTAGCTTTCATCTACCTCTGCACTTTCGGCAATGGGGTTAATGTCGGCAGTAGATGTTCTTTCGCTCACCGCCTCCGTTTCTGTTTCTGTTTCTGTTTCTGTTTCCGAAACGGTCTGTGAAACGGTAAAAGCCGTCACCTGAGATGCGCTGCCGTCAGCTTGGGGCTTATCATCGGCAGGCGAGCCGCTTTTCATATAAAGAGCAAAGCACGCAGCGAAGCTTGCTGCGGCAAATAATATTACAAAAGAAATACGGAATTTGATGCCGTTTTCCTTCTTTTTGCGGTCATAGTATGAGGACAAATCAATTCCATCCTTCCGAGTCTGAACCAAGTTTCATTATGCCTGTAAGACAACTAAAAATATTATACTACAAGCTCATACAAAAATCAACAGCCCACATAATTAAAATTCTATGAACGTAGATACTTGCAGCTATGTACAGGAAACACATTTATTCAGTGTGTTCCCTGTAAAGTCTTATCCCGCCGCACTTTTGGCACATTCAAGCATGGTGTCGGCAAAAATGCCATATCCCCTTGTAGGGTCACGGACAAGCACATGAGTGACCGCTCCCACAAGTTTGCCGTTCTGGATAATGGGACTGCCGCTCATTCCCTGAACTATGCCGCCCGCTTTATCCAGCAGCCGTTCATCGGTCACATGAATGACCATATTCCTGCAGTCGGTGGAATTGCCCATATCTATCTTTTCAATCTCGACCGAATAGCACTCAGGCTCGCAGCCACTGATGGTGGCATATATCTCAGCCGCACCTGCCTGCACTTCCTGCCGCATTGCCACGGGAACTGCACTTTTAAGTGTGGGACTGCTGCCCATTTTGCCGTAAACACCGCATTCGCTGTTTACAAGCAGGCTTCCGCTGGCTTTGTCGGAGGTGAACATTCCGATAAGCTCTCCCGGAGCGCCTGCCGTGCTTTTTTTCACGCCGCTGATATATACGTCAGCCGCTTCACCGCAGGACATGGTAAGCATCTCTCCCGTGTCCGTATCGCAGACAGGGTGGCCAAGACCTGCAAATATCCCTGTGGAGGGGTCATAAAAAGTCACCGTGCCTATGCCTGCGGAGCTGTCTCGCACCCACATTCCCGCACGGTAGCTGTCGTCCGAAGCCGCTTTGCTCGGTTTGAGAAAGACCACTCTGTGCTCACCGCTGCGTATCAGCTCCACACCAAGGGTCTTGCCGCCGCTTTCCTCGATAATGCGGCTCACGTCCTTATTGCCCGAAACAGGCTTGCCCGAAATGCTGACGATAACATCGCCCTCGTCAATGCCTGCTTCTCTTGCAGGCGATATGATACCGTCACCAGTGTCAAAGCCCGTAAGCTCCACTACCAGAACTCCCTCGGTCATAAGCTTTATGCCAAATGGCGTTCCGCAGGGAATTACCACAGGCTCTGCCACCTCGGTGACATTTACATTCTTTATGGGAAATACGCCGAAAAGGGTCAGCTGCTCAGTGCGGGAAGCCAGCGCCCCAGACATTGCCGCCGCATTCTGCGGGCACTGCACATAAAAGGAATAATTTTCGGGAATAATACTCTCTGAACGAACTGCTATATGCTCGCCCAGCTTCAGATTTTCTCCGCCCGTAACAAGATAATTATCGGGGAGAGAAACGTTATAATAAAGGATACCGCCCGTAAGTGCCGCAAGGGCGGCACACGCCGCACCACGGAGCAGTTTAAGTGCTGATACCATATCTTCATCCTCTCCGCAGCTCTCCGCCGCATCTTTTACCGATCTGCGATAAAGCCGAGTAAACAGCATCTTATTGAAAGCCTGTACAGCTTTTATCGTTCATCGGCACGAACTTCCTGCCGCAAGGTGCCGACCGCAGCACACAGCACAACAGAGTGCATTCTTTGTCGGAACTTACCCTTACTGTTTTAATATTTGCACCGCACTTCAAAATATAAGAGTTTTATATTCTGTAATTTTACCCCCATTCTTTTAAAAATCAAGTCGGATTTAGCATTAAATGTACATATGTCCATTTCTGCATTTTATTGGTCATTTGTCACTCACCTGCAAATTTTTATTATCGGGTCAAAAATCGCTTGCATAGGCGCAAAAAATGTGATATAATGTTATATTAGCAGTGCTGTGATGATACAGCGGTTTTATTTTACAGGAAAGAACGGTATTTTTTATGGAAATTTTCAGAAAGATAATCCTGGGGCTGAGCTGCGCCGCATTTGCGGTATGCTGCCTTTTTCTGAATCTTATGGGCGGAATAGGACTTATGTCCAATAACTATACTGACATCGGAAGAGCACTGATAATTTCCGTAGTGTTTCTCGGTCTATCGCTGCTGCTGGCTTTTTTCAGGAACCGGATAACAAATCTCGGCTCAGCGCTTCTGAATATTGCAGGAACTGTTTTTTACATATACCCGATTTCAGTTCTCAACGGGATCCCCAATGCAACTGTACCAAAAGAAAGCATTGAGGTACTCACATCAAGGATATATCCCGCAATAATCGTTACGGTGCTTCTGGCAATAGCTGTTTTTGCGGATATCTTCTCATATGAACGCTCGGTAAAGCGTGCCGAGCGCAAAAATGCAAAGCTCAAAGAAAAGAACCGTTCTCTCAAAGAGGACGAAAAGATCGTATAAATTTCCGAAAGGAATGGTAATATAAATGAGTGTCACTATTAAAGATGTAGCCAAAGCGGCAGGCGTATCGGTAGCAACTGTTTCACGAGTGCTCAACAACAGCTCGGCAGTATCCGATGAGACTGCGGCAGCAGTTAACGAGGTCATAAATGAAATGGGTTACAGTCCCAATTTTCTCGGCAGAAACCTGAGGAAATGCGAGACAAACAATATCCTTGTTATTCTGCCCTCAACTGAGCATACTGTTTACAGCAACATCATCAATGGTATGCAGGACGCAGCATATCCGTTTTATGATATTTTCCTCAGTACAAGCAACAGCTATCTTGATACCGAGATGCGTCTGCTTAATATGCTCTTTAACCGCACAGTCGATGCGGCAGTGCTTCTCGGAACTCAGATAGACGGCGAAAAACTCAACGAGCTGAACAAGAGCTATAACATTGCTCTCTGCTGCGAGCGCAGAGAGGGTGCAAATGTTCTCACCGTTACTATCAATGACGAAGCGGCGGCTTTTGACGCTGTAAGCTTTTTCCTGAAAAAAGGAAAGAGGAAGATCGCTCTTATCACCACTGTAACAAGCGCTCATTCCTCTCACGACCGAGAAGCGGGATATACCCGTGCTCTGGCAGCTTACGGCATTGAAAAGGACGAAAAGTACATCTACCGCTGCTCATATGATTACACCGATGGCTGTATGGCACTGAAATATTTTATGAGCCTCCCCGAGCCTCCCGAGGCAGTTTTCTGCATTTCCGACCTGCTGGCAGTTGGCGTTATAAAGCAGGCTTCCCGTGACGGCATTGCCATCGGCTCACAGCTGGAGGTTTGCGGCTTTGATAACATCAGCCTCAGCGAAATGTATATCCCCGGTATAACCACCGTTGCTCAGCCCGGATATGAAATGGGCAAGACAGTTATCACAAAGCTTCTGGAAAATATGCACAAGACCGAAAAGAACAATGAGCATATCATTCTGGATCACGAGCTTATTATCCGTGGCTCGGCAAAATAAATACATCTGCAAAAAAGGAATTTTTTATGATATATACAGTTACCTTCAATCCCGCAGTTGACTATGTTCTCAGGCTCCCAAGCCTTAACGGCGGAAGCGTGAACAGAACCACCTCAGAAAAAATATGCTGGGGCGGAAAGGGAATAAATGTTTCATATGTGCTGAAAATGCTTGGCACCGAAAGTACCGCATGGGGTTTTGCCGCAGGCTTTACAGGTGCAGCTCTTACTGAAGCGGTAAAGGAAATGGGTATCTCCGCCGACTTTATCACCCTTGATGAGGGCTTTACAAGAATATGCGTCAAGCTTTTCGAGACCGACAGTGCAAGAGAAACCGAGATAAACCCCGGCGGTCCCGTTATCAGCAGCGAAGCCATTGATAAGCTGCTGAAGAAAACCGACACTCTTAAAAGCGGTGATGTACTTATTCTTGCGGGAAGCGTGCCAAAGTCCGTTCCCGAGGACATTTACGAGACTATCTGCCGCAGGCTTGAAAACAGCGGCGTGCTTATTGCTGCAGACGCTTCAGGCAGCCTGCTCACAAAGCTTCTCAAATATAAGCCTTTTCTGATAAAGCCCAATCATCACGAGGCGTCCGAGCTTCTGGGCTGTCCGATATACAATGCAGATCAGGCGGAAGCCTGTGCACTGAGACTGCGTGTTATGGGAGCATCAAATGTTATCGTGTCTATGGCAGAAAACGGCTCTGTGCTTGCAGCAGAGGACGCAAACGTATATCGAATAGGCGCTCCCAAGGGCACCGCTGTCAACTCTGTAGGCGCAGGCGACTCAATGCTTGCAGGATTCATTGCAGGATACATAAACACCAAAAATTATGAGACCGCCCTCAAATGGGGTACAGCCGCAGGAAGCGCAACCGCATTCTCCGCAGGACTTGCAGACCGTCCCACATTTGACAGGCTTTTAAAGGAGATCTCGGAATGAACAGGATCGCTGAATTCAAAAAAATATCAAAGGAGCAGTTCTTGGCTGACGGCGCAAGACTTCTTCCAAACTATTCGGAAGCGGAGCTTTCACAAATGTATGAGGATATCCGCCTGCCAAAGCGTGCCACATCAGGCTCCGCAGGCTATGACTTTTATATTCCCTGCCCCATAAAGCTTATGCCCAACGAAACAATAACTATCCCCACAGGAATACGTGCAAGGATAGATGACGGTTGGTTCCTTATGTGCTGCCCCAGAAGCGGACTTGGCTTTAAGTACCGCCTGAGGCTCGACAACACCGTTGGCATTATCGACAGCGATTATTTTGGCGCTGACAACGAGGGTCATATCCAGATAAGGATAACCAACGAATCAAACAGCGGCAAAATACTTGAGCTGAAGGCCTCCGACGCATTTGCACAGGGAATCTTCATGCCTTTCGGAATAACAGTTGATGATGCAGCTGAGGACAAGCGCAGCGGCGGTTTCGGAAGCACTTCTGCAAAATAAATTTAGCTAAAATGAATTTTTATTTTTAATTTCCTGCATTTTTGTATTTTACCCACTTGACAAATGCTCCAAAAAGAGTTACCATATATTTATAAAATAATGCTGTAATGGAGCGATGTTTATGAAAATGGTAAAAGCAATAATCCGTCCCGAAAAGGTTTCAGATGTGCTTACCGCTTTGGCGGATAACGGAATATATCCTGCAACAAGAACAAGCGTTCTTGGCCGTGGAAAGCAGCAGGGACTTAAAGTAGGCGCTATCCATTACGATGAAATGCCCAAGGAAATGGTCATGGTTGTGGTGGAAGATGAAATGGTGGATAAGGTAGTTAACGTTATGATAACCGCTGCCCGAACAGGCGGCAAAGGTGCATACGGTGACGGAAAGATATTCATTATCCCTGTTGAACAGGCTATAACCATAAGCACAGGCGAATACGGTCTGTAATATACTATTTTAATGCCATAAAAAAGCAAAACGGCTGTCGTGAAATACCGACAGCCGTTTTATTGTTAGCCCACATGACAGCCCGTGATAGTCACAGCCGCAGCCTGCCTGCCAGTCTCGTCATAAACATTGACATTGTAGTAGCACGTGGTGCGTCCGTCCTTTACACAGTGCGCCTCGGCATAAAGCATATCGCCCTTGGCCGCACTGAGAAAAGCTATGTTGGAGCTTATGGAGACTACTCCCATTTTCTCATGATTCGATGCCACTGCAAAGGCAAAGTCCGCCAGTGTGAAATAAACTCCGCCCATAACGCCGCCCATGGCATTTTTATGCTTGCGTTCAAGCTTTACGGAGCATTTTGCGTATCCATCGCCTATCTCCTCAATGACGGCGCCATTCTCGGTGGCAAATCTGTCATCTGCAAAAACTTTTCTAACTTCTTCTAAGGTCTTCAAATCCCTTCACCTGTCCTTTTATGCTTTAAATTACTGTTATTATACCACATTTTCCGCAAAAATACAATAGAAATATTTGACCGTTACATATACGAACCGCAGCGCACTGCTCCGCATATAATGTGTAAGGGCAGGATAAATGCCCATTATTCAGGAAAGGAAATGCGCCATGTCCGACACATATATTATCGCAGGCGGAGATATGCGTTTTTCAGCCCTTGCCGAACAGCTTGGGGATAAGCACAGGGTCTATACCGTCGGCTTTGACAAAAACGTTTTTACATCAGACAAAATCACAGTGGCAGACAATGTTATGTCCGTCCCTCAGCGCACCGATTATCTGGTGCTTCCCCTGCCGCCCTCGTCGGACGGCATTACCCTCAGCACGCCATTTTACCGAGGCACCATATCCCTCAAAGAGCTTTCGGGCAAGGTGAGGGACGGCGGCATCGTTTTCGGCGGCAGGATATCCCCGCAGGTGCGTGAGATATTCTCCTCCAAGGGGATAGAGGTCATCGACTACTTTGAGCGTGAGGAGCTGTCCGTCCTCAACGCCCGTGCAACAGCAGAGGGCGCCGTGCAGATAGCACTTGAGGAACAGGCTGTAACCCTTGCGGGAGAAAAGGTGCTTATCCTGGGAATGGGACGCATCGCCAAAGCGCTTATCAGGATACTTAGCGGCTTCGGAACAGAGATGACCGTATGCGCAAGAAAATACTCCGACCTTGCATGGGCTGAGATATTCGGCTGCAAGACCATACATATATCAGAGCTTAAAAGCTCTGGTGTTCTTTCGGACTCGGAGCTTATCTTCAACACTGTCCCCCACCTTATCCTTGATGAAAGCGCACTGTCCCAATGCTCCAAAAGCTGCCTTATGATAGACCTTGCCTCAAAGCCCGGCGGCATGGATTTTGAAGCCGCAGGCAGAATGGGGCTTCGTGCCATATGGGCGCTGTCCCTACCGGGAAAGACCGCACCCATAAGCTCGGGAAAGATAATCGGCAAGGCTATCGAAAACATACTCATCGAACGAAAGTAACATACACACCTTTTACAAGGAGGTGAACATCTTGACAGACAGCATATCACCCCTCAGCGGAGCAAAGATCGGATTTGCCATGTGCGGCTCGTTCTGCACCTTTTCCAAGGCATTTGAGCAGATGATAAAGCTGAAAGCCGCAGGGGCTGAGCTGACCCCCATAATGTCATACAACGCCTCTTCACTTGACACCCGCTTCGGCACAGCCGAGGAAAACATCATGACCGCCGAAAACATTTGCGGAAGAGGCGTTATCAACACCATACCACAGGCAGAGCCTATAGGTCCGAAAAAAATGTTCGACCTGCTTATAGTTGCCCCATGCACGGGAAATACGCTGGCAAAGCTCGCCTGCGGCATAACCGACACCCCCGTGACAATGGCAGTTAAATCACACCTGCGCAATGCAAGACCTGTACTTATCACAGTTTCCACCAACGACGCACTGTCCGCCTCGGCAAAAAATATCGGAACACTGCTTAACATAAAGAACATCTGCTTTGTTCCGTTCAGGCAGGACGATTTCATCAAAAAGCCCACATCGGCGGTGGCTGATTTCACAAAGCTTCCCGAAGCCGCCGCAGCCGCACTGTCTGGCAGACAGCTCCAGCCCATTCTTTCATAAACACGCAAATACGATCGGGAGACGATGCGAAGATCATCAGCTCCCGATTTTTTTCAGAATGTTATGACCTTATCCGCTATCCCGTCGCAGAATGCCTTGTCATGCTCCGCAAAAAGCATAGTGGGCCGGTACTGTATGATAAGCTGCTCCAGCTGCATACGTGAGATAACGTCGATATAATTCATCGGCTCGTCCCAGATGTGGATATGCGCCGAATCGCAGAGGCTTGCCGCCAGCAGGACTTTTTTCTTCTGACCCGAGCTGAATCCGCTCATATCCTTTTCAAACTGGACACGGGCAAAATCCAGCTTTCGCAGAATAGCAAACAGCAGGCTTTCATCAATCTCTCGCTGACGTGCAAAGTCAAACAAGCTGCCTGAAAGCTCCGATGCGTCCTGAGAAACGTAGGATATTTTCAGTCCCCTGCCGATAATTATCTCACCGCCGTGAGGGATATCCTGACCGCAGACAAGCTTCATCACAGTGGATTTTCCGCAGCCGTTTGTGCCCATAAGCAGCACACGCTCGCCCTTTTCAACGGCGAAATTAAGACTGCTGAAAATTTTTCTGCCGCCAAACTCCACTGACACATTCCTGAACTGCACCAAAGTATCGGCGTGAAAATCCTCCTGCTTTATTTTAAGAGCATCTGCCCTTTCAATGTTTTTGAGCAGTGCGGATTTTTCTTCTATCGCCCTGCTGCATCTGTACTCGATCGCCTTGGCACGCTTCATGGATTTTTTGGATTTTGCTGCCTCTGTCGGCCGTCGGGTCAGGCTTTTTTCAACCTTGGTCGGGTCAAAGCCTATCTTTCGCTTTTCCGCCCTGTCCGACCACTCAGCCTTTTCGGCAGCGGTCTTTTCAAGGCGCTTTATCTCGCTTTTAAGCTTCTCATTCTCCGCAAGCTCAAAAGCATCTCTGCGCTCCTTGTTTTCCAGCCATACGGAGAAATTGCCCTTTGTTATCTCAATATCCGCATGGTTTATGGCAAGGATATGGTCAACACAGCTGTCCATGAACGTGCGGTCGTGAGACACAAGTATAAATCCTTTCTTGCTGTTGAGATATCGGCTGAGCAGCTCTCTTCCGTGCATATCCAGATGATTTGTAGGCTCATCAATGAGCAGAAAGCTGTTCTCCCGCAGGAACATTGCCGCAAGCTGCAGCTTTGTCTGCTCTCCGAATGAAAGGGTCGAGTAGGGGCGGTATAAGACTTCCTCATCAATTTCGAGAAAATTCATTTCACGGACAAGCTCCCAGTAAACGTAATCAGGACATATCCCGCCGATAACATCTATTGCATCAGCCGATCTGTCGCTGACTTCATAAGGGAAATACTCAAAATCAACATCAGCGGAAATGCTGCCGCTGTACTCAAATTTACTCTGAAGAAGATTCAAAAATGTAGTTTTTCCCCGACCGTTGCGTCCCGTGAAGCCAAGCTTCCAGTCGGTATCAATGCGAAAACTTACGTGTTCAAAGATGTTGTCATAGCTGCCCTCATAGGCAAAAGTAAGGTCTGTGATATTTATAACTGACATAATATGCGCCTCCGATGCAAAAAAATAAGCCGCAGGAAAGCTCATCTCCTGCGGCAGTTACACCGAATAAGGCGCATAGGGACACAATGCACCGTATCAATATAAAAGTCGGGAATATGCACATCTTTCCTGCAATGGCGCACTGAAACAAACGCATATAAAATGCGCTTTAAAAATTTTCATATGCACCTTAAAATTCAGCAGGAAACAGTACGCATCTTCCCAACTCCAATTCTTGTTGATATTTGCAGTTCAAACTGTTACAGCTTTGACTGCAAGTGTATTATAGCACCCGAAAATCACGTTGTCAAGAGCTTTTTAAAAATATTTTTCGTTGACATCACAAAAAAGCAATGATATAATCAAAACAGCGCAACACAAAAATAATGATTGTGAGGAAAGCTATGCAAGCCGTATTTATTGATATTGACAACACTCTGCTTGATTTTGAGGAATACGTGAAGCAGACCATGAAAACGGGCTTTGAGCATTTTGGATTAAAGCCTTACAAACCGTATATGTATGACATCTTTACCACTGAAAATAACAAGCTCTGGCGCATGATAGAAAAGGGCACCATCACATTTCCCCAGCTTGAACAGATAAGGTGGAACAACATTTTTCATTCCCTTGGGATAGAATTTGACGGAGAGACTTTTGAAAAGTATTTCCGCCATGCTCTGAACGAAAGCGCCATACCTGTTGCGGGGGCATATGAGCTGCTGGAATATCTGCACGGAAAGTACATACTTTGTGCGGCAAGCAACGGGCCTTATGACCAGCAGCTGCACCGCCTTGAACTGGCAGGCATGAAGAAGTTTTTCAGCTATTTCTTTATATCCGAGCAGATAGGTGCATCAAAGCCGTCTGAGGAGTTTTTTGCCCGCTCTTTTGAGATACTGAACGATGGACGTGAAAAGCCTATTATGCCAGGCGAAACCATAATAATCGGCGACTCCATGTCCTCCGATATGGCAGGCGGAAAGAACTTTGGCATGAAGACCTGTTATTTTTCCAACGGAAAGGCTGCGGCTGACAATATCGGTGTGGATCATATTGTGGGCAGACTGGAAACAGTGGAGGATTTTTTGTAAGGCGAAAACAAGCCCAAATGCTTGCATCTTACTTGACATATCATAAAGTATATGGTAAAATCAAGCTATATATGATTTGTACAAAGGATGGATATATAAATGCAGACTATTACCAAGGCTCTTACAGATATCGTTACCGCTGCATTCGTTAAATGCGGCTATCCCGAGGCTTCGGGCGTTGTTACTCCCTCTGACCGTCTTGACCTGTGCCAGTTCCAGTGCAACGGTGCTTTTGCGGCTGCAAAGGCTTACAGAAAGGCTCCCATTGCCATCGCTTCCGAGGTTGCGGAAGTCCTTAGCAGCGAGGAGATCTTTGCCAAGGCGGAAGCCGTAAAGCCCGGATTCCTGAACCTTACCCTCAGCGACGAATATATGCTCTCCCTTGCGGCAGGCATTGACAGCAATAAATTCTGCGGTGTTCCTCAGGCTGACAAGCAGGAAAAGATCGTTATCGACTACGGCGGACCCAACGTTGCAAAGCCCCTGCACATCGGTCATCTCCGCTCGGCTATCATCGGCGAATCCCTGAAAAGACTTGCCCGTGCCTGCGGCTGCACCGTTTACAGCGATGTTCATCTGGGCGACTGGGGTCTTCAGATAGGTCTGGTAATCGCAGAGCTTTCCGAAAGATATCCCGACTGGAAGTGCTTCTCCGAGGACTTCAAGGAGTCTGACGGCGTTCCTCCCCTTTCCGCTGAGCTTCTCTGCGAGGTATATCCCTTTGCCAGCAAGAAGAGCAAGGAAGACGATGATTTCAAAGCAAAGGCTCACACTGCCACCTTTGAGCTTCAGAGCGGCAGAGCAGGCTATATCGCACTCTGGAAAGAGATACTCCGTGTTTCTATCGCCGACCTGAAAAGCAACTATGAAAAGCTGGGCGTTGATTTTGATTACTGGTACGGCGAGAGTGACGCTGACAAATACATTCCCGAGCTTATGAAGATACTGGAGGACAAGCACCTCTCCCGTGAAAGCGATGGCGCACTTGTTGTTGACGTTGCAAAGGAGGACGACAAGGCTCCCATGCCTCCCGTTATTGTCCGCAAGTCCGATAATTCCAGTATTTACGCCACAACCGACCTTGCAACCATTATTCAGAGAAACAAAGACTTTGCCCCCGACAAGATCTGGTACGTTGTTGATAACCGTCAGGAGCTTCACTTTACTCAGGTGTTCCGCTGCGCACGCCTTGCACAGCTTGTACCCGACAGCACTGAGCTTGAATTCCTCGGCTTCGGCACCATGAACGGCAGCGACGGCAAGCCCTACAAGACCCGTGACGGCGGAGTTATGAGACTTTCCGACCTTATCGGGACCGTTACCAACGCTTCCCTTGAACGTCTGAAGGATTCTGCTCTTGTTGCAGGCGAGGACAGAGAGGCATACGCAAGAAAGATAGGCATGGCAGCCATCAAGTTCGGCGACCTTATCAACCACCGTTCCAAGGACTATGTTTTTGACCTTGACAAGTTCATGTCCACCGACGGAAAGACAGGCGTATATCTTCTCTACACCGTTTCAAGAATAAACTCGATCATGAAAAAGGCTGAGGGCATCACTCCCCGTCTCACAGGCGTTTACAGCGAAGCAGAGCGCAGCCTTATCCTGAAAATGATAATGACAGGCGATGTTATCGAGCACGCCATGAACGAAAAGGCTCCCAACTACATCTGCGAGAACGCATATCAGCTGGCAGTGGCTTTCTCCTCATTCTATCACGAGAACCACATCATCAGCGAGCCTGACGAGAACAAGCGTTCAAGCTGGCTTGCTCTTGCAGCCCTTACCAGAAAGATGATAGTAAAGCACCTTGATATCCTGGGTATCGAGCCTGTTGAAAATATGTGATTGTGCATAATGCAGCTCAAAAAACTCAGGCCGGCAAATAAATTTGTACAAAAGTCGCTTTGACATCACAAACGCAAAAGAGTATAATTATTAAATAAGATGTGCAGCTAAAGAACGTAAGTCCGATCTTACTTCTTTAGCTGCACTTTTTTATTTATTCTAAGGAGTGTATTTATGGAACAGTTCAGAAAAACGGACAAAATGAAAGAAATGCCCGTAAATAAGCTTATGCTTGCAATGGGAATACCAATAGTTTTGTCTATGATATTGCAGGCAGTTTATAACATAGTTGACAGCGCATTTGTATCCAACATGGCAGAGTACGGCGAGGACGCACTCAATGCGCTTACCCTTGCTTTCCCCATGCAGATGCTTATGGTGTCAGTTTCTATCGGAACAGGCGTGGGCGTCAATGCGCTCGTCTCAAAATGCCTTGGCATTGGCGAAAAGGAAAAGGCAGGCAAGGCTGCGGGAAATGCGGTTTTTCTTGGCATCGTAATATCTCTGATGTTTATCATCTTCGGTCTGTTTGGAACGAATATCTACATTTCCAGCCAGACAAGCGACCCGCTCATATCGGAAATGGCAAACGAGTATCTTGGCATATGCTGCGTGTTCTCATTCGGCATAATATTTTTCTCAGTTTTTGAAAAGCTTCTGCAGGCAGGCGGACACTCGGGCTTTTCGACCATTGCACAGATAATAGGCGCTGTGGCGAATATTATTCTTGACCCTATTCTTATATACGGACTTCTGGGTTTCCCCGAAATGGGCGTAAAGGGTGCGGCATATGCAACCGTTATCGGTCAGATACTTTCATTTGTAACAGGACTTATCTTCCACCTGAAATTCAACGTGAACGTAAAAATAAAGCTCAGCTGCATAAAGCCGTCAGGAAAAACTATCGGCGATATCTATGCCATAGGTCTGCCTGCCATAATAGCTCAGGCGCTCATGTCAGTAATGACCTACGGACTGAACCTTGTGCTTGGCGGCATAAGCACCGCAATGGTAACGACATACGGACTTTACTACAAGATACAGCAGGTAATGCTTTTCGTGGCTTTCGGCATACGTGATGCCATAACCCCAATCGTATCCTACAGCTACGGCATGGGCAGCAAACAGCGCATAATCAGCGGAATAAAATGCGGTCATCTTTACACTGCAATAATGATGCTTGTCGGACTTGCGGCAGCAGAGATATTTGCAGCACCGTTTTCGGCTGTGTTCGGACTTTCGGGAGAAACATCGGAGCTTTGCATAAGCGCCATGAGGATAGTTTCCCTGAGCTTTTTGTTTGCAGGTGCAAACATAGCCTTTCAGGGTATCTTTCAGGCACTGGGAGGCGGAATAGAATCGCTGATAGTCTCCGTTTGCAGGCAGCTTGTGTTCATATTCCCCTTTGCATGGATATTTGCGGCAATAGCAAAAATCTCCCCCGAGCTTTGCTATATGGTATGGTTCACATTCCCCATTGCAGAGATACTTTCTGCCGTGATATCGGTGATACTTTTCAAAAGGCTTTACAATAAAAAGATAAAGACAATGGAATAAAGAGAAAAAATCCCTTGACAAATCCCCTGCCCCATGCTATAATTTTCATTAAACAAATGCTGTGATGAGGAGGAGTATGCCTATCTCCCGCATTCAGAGAAAAGACGGTCGGTGCAAGTCTTTATGCGGTGTATGCAGAAGTAGCCTCGGAGCTTCGCAGGTGAACTTTTAAAGTAGTCTGCGGCGGATATTCCCCGTTACGGAATAATGAGTGCGCTGTGACCCAGCGAATTCAGGTGGTACCACGGATATCTCCGTCCTGAAGCCAATAATCGGCTTCGGGGCGTTTTTTTATGCCGAAATGCCGATACGAAAGGAAAGAAGAAAATGAAAAAAGAACTGTCAAAGGTTTATGACCCTAAGGAATTTGAAGACAGGATCTACAAATTCTGGATGGACAACGGCTGCTTCCGTGCAGAAGTTGATTCAAAGAAAAAGCCCTATACTATCGTTATTCCCCCTCCAAACATAACAGGTCAGCTCCACATGGGACATGCCCTTGATGAAACTCTCCAGGATATCCTTATCCGCTGGAAGAGAATGTCAGGCTACAGCGCTCTGTGGCTCCCCGGAACAGACCACGCCGCTATCGCTACCGAGGCAAAGATAGTTGCCGCTATGCGTGAGGAAGGCATCACCAAGGAAGATCTCGGCAGAGAGGGCTTCATGGAACGTGCATGGAAGTGGAAGGAAAAGTACGGCGGACGCATAGTTGAGCAGCTCAAAAAGCTCGGTTCCTCCTGCGACTGGTCAAGAGAGCGCTTCACCATGGACGAGGGCTGTTCCAAGGCTGTAAAGGAAGTTTTCGTAAAATACTACGAAAAGGGTCTTATCTACAGAGGCGAGAGAATAGTAAACTGGTGCCCCCACTGCAAGACCACCCTTTCAGATGCGGAAGTTACCTACGAGGATCAGGCTGGCCATTTCTGGCACCTGAGATATCCTCTCAAGGACGGCAGCGGATATGTTGAGCTTGCTACCACCCGTCCCGAAACTCTGCTGGGCGATACCGCAGTTGCAGTAAACCCCAACGATGACCGTTACAAGGATATTGTCGGCAAGACACTTATCCTCCCTCTGGTAGGAAGAGAGATCCCCGTTGTTGCCGATGACTATGTTGATATGGAATTCGGTACAGGCGTTGTTAAGATAACCCCTGCCCATGACCCCAACGACTTTGAGGTGGGCAAGCGCCACGATCTGCCTATCATCAATGTTATGACCGATGATGCAAAGATAATCGCAGATTATCCCGACTATGCGGGCATGGACAGATACGAGGCAAGAAAGAAGATAGTTGAAGACCTTGACAAGGGCGGCTTCCTTGTAAGAGTTGAGGATCACGAGCACAATGTTGGAACCTGCTACCGCTGCGGCACTACTGTTGAGCCTAAGGTATCAACTCAGTGGTTCGTTAAGATGAAGCCTCTTGCACAGCCTGCTATCGACGCTGTAAAGAATGGCGAGACAAAGTTCGTTCCAGAGCGTTTTGACAAAATATATTATCACTGGCTTGAAAATATCCGTGACTGGTGCATCTCCCGTCAGATATGGTGGGGTCATCAGATACCCGCATTCTACTGCGACGACTGCGGCGAGATGGTCGTTACAAAGGAAAGCTCCGCAGTTTGCCCCAAGTGCGGCAAGCCTATGAGACAGGATCCCGACACTCTGGACACTTGGTTCTCCTCCGCACTGTGGCCTTTCTCCACACTGGGCTGGCCCGACAACACTGAAGATCTTAAGTATTTCTATCCCACAAACACACTGGTAACAGGCTATGATATCATCTTCTTCTGGGTAATCAGAATGATGTTCAGCGGCATTGAGAATATGGGCAAGGCTCCTTTCAATACCGTTCTTATCCACGGTCTGGTAAGAGACTCTCAGGGCAGAAAGATGTCCAAGTCTCTGGGCAACGGCATCGACCCTCTGGAGGTCATCGACCAGTACGGCGCAGACGCTCTCCGCTTTATGCTTGCAACAGGCAATGCTCCCGGAAATGATATGCGCTACATTGAGGACAAGGTAAAGGCTTCCAGAAACTTTGCAAACAAGCTGTGGAACGCTTCCAGATTTATCATGATGAACCTGCCCGATGACTTCCAGCTCACAGGTCTCCCCGAAAATCTTGCAATGGAGGATAAGTGGGTAATAAGCAAGTTCAACACCCTTGCCAAGGAAGTAAACCAGAACCTCGAAGCATTTGAGCTGGGCGTTGCGTGTCAGAAGCTTTACGACTTTATCTGGGACGTTTACTGCGACTGGTACATCGAGCTGACAAAACCCCGTATCCAGGCAGGCGGCGACAGCGCAGCTGCTGCTCAGACAGTTCTCGTTTGGGTAATGAAGGGAATGCTCAAGCTCCTGCACCCCTTTATGCCTTTTATCACTGAGGAAATATGGTCTGCTATCGACGACGGCGACGTTCCCGTAATGCTTTCCGATTATCCCGTATTTGACGAAAAGCTGGTATTCACCGCTGAGGAAGAGGCTTTCGAGAAGATAATCGACGCTATCAAGGCAGTAAGAAACCGCCGTTCCGAAATGAACGTAGTTCCTTCTGTAAAGGCAAAGCTTTACATCGAAACTGCCGATGCAGATATCTTCAAGTCGGGCATCATCTTCTTTGAGAAGCTGGCTTCCGCTTCCTCTGTTGAGATAGGCGCAAGCTTTGATGTTCCCGACTCCGTAACTGCCGTAACCCACTCTGCAAGAATTTTCATTCCCCTTGATGACCTTGTTGACAAGGAGAAGGAGCTTGCTAGACTTGCCAAGGAAAAGGCAGCTGTTCAGAAGGATATCGACTTCTCTCAGGGCAAGCTGAATAACCCCGGCTTTATGGCAAAGGCTCCCGAAAAGCAGGTCGAGGCTGAAAAGGCAAAGCTTGCCAAGGCTCTTGACAAGATGGCAAAGATAGAGCAGTCTATCGCTGCATTCTCCAAGTAATTATATAACTTCATTCTGCCGCTGGGAAATTCTTCCTATGCGGCAGTTTTTTATTGACATTTTATTGCATAAATGATATAATATTTTTATAACAGAGCGTACACAAGTTACTAAATGTAACAAAAACTGTCACAATATAAAGATGTAAAGAAAGGAGCCTGATATGCCAAAAGTAATAATGACATGCGGCAAAATATGCAGCGGTAAAAGCACCTACGCACAAAAGCTTCGGCTTGAATACAGTGCCGTGATACTTTCCGTTGATGAGATAACCCTTGCACTTTTCGGTAATGAAGCGGGTGAAAAGCTGGACGATTACGTCTGTCGGGCAGAAAATTACCTTTATAACAAGTCCCTTGAAATAATTGAAACAGGTACAAATGTTATCCTTGACTGGGGCTTTTGGACGAAGAGCGAGCGTGAGCTTGCAAGGGATTTTTACAATTCACACGGCATAGAAAACGAGTTTCACTACATTAACATAACCGATGAAGAATGGCACAGGCGCATTGAAAAGCGAAACAGCGACATCAGTGCGGGCAGGCTGAACGCATATTATGTTGACAGCGGTCTGGCGGAAAAGTTCGGACGGATATTTGAGCCGCCCGCCACTGATGAAATTGATGTACTGACATAAAAAGGAGAACATATGAACGACGATATTATTTTCACCGAAACGGACAGGCTCATACTTCGCAGATTTAAAAAGAGCGACCTGAACGACCTTTATGAGTATGTTTCCGACCCTGACACGGTCAAATATGAGCCATATCCCCCTATGAGCATGAATGAAGCGGCGGCAAGCTTGGATATAATGATGGATTCCGACGAAATGATAGCTGCCGAGCTGAAATCAGAGCACAAACTGATAGGAAGCCTTTATCTTGGCAAGCGTGAGTTTGAAACGGCAGAGCTGGGTTATCTGTTCAACAAGGCATACCGTCTAAACGGATACGCTCGGGAATGCTGTGCCGCCCTGATAAAAAAGTCCTTCGGCGAAGGTCTGCACAGAATATATGCCGAATGCGACACTATGAACACAGCCTCATGGAAGTTGCTTGAAGCGCTTGGCTTTATGCGTGAAGCTCACCTGCGGGAAAGCGTTTATTTCTCAAAGGACGAAAACGGCAGACCTATCTGGCGGGATACCTTTATTTACTCAAAGCTGAACTGCAAAAAGTAACCATAGACTTACAGCTATGCAGGCTGTAAACAGATTGCTCGGAAATTGTTCGCAAAGCGTTGACATATCTTTCCTGCTGTGATATAATAACCTTGCAAAAAGAAATGATAGTATAAAAGCTCTGCATTTTTGCAGGGCTTTTTTCGGACATAATAAAGCTTGGCATTGTATAAAACATAATCAAATTTAACAGCTGCTCTCTCGGGCGGCGGAATTTTTATTTCAAAGGAGAATTTTATTATGGGATATGTAAGCGAAAACAAGAGAAAAGCGTACCTGCTGGCTGGGTTTATCGGAATGTTTTTCTGCGGAATTGGCGACATACTGCTTTCATTCCGTGGCGAGGGCGAGCCATACGCCGTGAGCGGAATGATGAGCATGAGCATCACAGAGGTGCCAATGCTTTATTATCAGCTGTCATTTTTCATCGGCATTATTGCCATGATAGGCTACTTTTTGGGTTCAAGAGCCATGCTTTCCTACATAACAGACAGGCTGGACGGCAAGCCCTCAAAGCTCAGAAAGCTTTTCGGCTTCGGTTCGGGAATGATGTCACTGGGAATTTTCGGCATACACAGTGTTTGCTGCATGGCTATCATGGGCTTTAAGGCAGCGGCTGACGCAGGACTTTCTCCCGAGCAGATAGATAAGTATTTCACACCCATACTGATCATGCCCTTTATAATAACCACAATATGGCAGACTGCGGCTGACATTATGGTTGCAATAGCCTACATAGGACTGGTTTTCAAAAAGGTCATCAACATATCAAAGGCATGGATACTTTGCGGCCCTATTGTGCTGTATGTTATTTTCGGCGTTATCAAAGCTGTTCTGAACGCTGTATGCAGCTCTCCCCTGCCTGCAAAAATGTTTTCTGGCGGCGAAACATGGGGTCTGTCATTTATGTTCTTAGCCGTGCTTATCTGCATCTCAAAAAACAAAGAAAAGGCGTGATATTGTGACAGATCTGGACAAAAAGCTGGCGGAATTTTATCAAAGCTTCGGCAAAGCAAAAAAGATGGTGCTTTCCACCTCGTCCGAGGGCAAAGTATCCTCCAGAATGATGAGCGTTGTGCTCATTGACGGCAGATTTTATTTTCAGACGGATACGAACATGAGAAAATATGCGCAGCTCAAAGCAAATCCCCATGCGGCGCTGTGCATCGACAATATCCAGATAGAGGGCATTTGCCGTGAAGTCGGCAGACCTCTTGAAAATAAAAGCTTCCGCAGTGCTTTTGAGGAATGTTACAAAGGCTCATTTGATATGTATTCATCTATGGAAAGTGAGCGTATTTTTGAGCTGTCTCCCGATTACATTGAGCGGTGGATATATATTGACGGCAAGCCATATACCGAGGTATTAGACATTGAAAAGGGCGGCTACAGTCTGACGGAATACAAGGTCTGACATGAGGAATATAACAGACGAACAGATAGAAAAAACATGTTGCATTGATGGCAGTAAGCTTATCACAGGCTGGCGGAAGAGATGGAAATATTTTGACAAAAAAGGGGTATTACAATGATAGAGATAACAAATGAAAAAATGGAAAAGCTTTACAAAATGCAGACAACGCTTGTCAAGTCCTACACCACTATCAGTGCGATAGTTATTTTTGTAGTGCTGGTAATAACAAGGCTGCTGCGTGCTGTGTCATCGGGCGACCATGCCGCACTCAGTGCTGTTTTCATGATTATCCTTGCGGCAGACGTTGTCGGATATTTCATCATAAGAAAGAAAGTCATTCCCGCTGGCAACGGCCCCAGCGTTATGGACGCATATAAAACCATGCAGAATGATTTCATCTCTGACCGCACTGTAGATCTGCTTTATCGGAAGATAGGCGAAGCAGGCAATTATGCCGATAAAACAAAGCTTACCCTGCTGCTCTGCGACACATATATGATGAGAGGTCAGATCAACGAAGCCATAAGCCTGCTCAATTCCATTGACCGCTCCAGATTTGCGGAGTACCCCGAAGCGGGCATGAGCTTTTATGACGATACTCTCAGCCTTTACGACCTGATCGGTGATAACGAAAGCGTTATGAGGGCATATGAGGACGCTGTTCCCTTTATCGAGCATTGCTATGAGAAAAATTACCTCTGCTGCTCAACTGCGCTGAATATCGTTATCCTTAACGAAAAAGCAAGGGGCAATTACCGCAAGGCTCTTGACCTGAAGCTTATGAAAAATGAGTTTGAAAACAAGGTAAATACTTTCATCAAGTCGGAAGCTGTAAACAGCACCAAGCCCCTGAACAGGTATATTCACGGCGTTGTGTTCTGTGACACGGCAGAGCTTTTTTACCTCTGCGGAGATTACTTCAATGCAGGCAAATATCTTGACATCGGCGGCCCTATGCTGGCTGCCAGCCCTTACATGACAGAAAAAGCCAACGAGCTTTCGCAAAAAATAAAAGCCGCCCTTAACAGTCAGGCATAATAATACTAATCACCAATAAAACTATAGACAAAAAATCATCGCATAATCCATATACGCAAGATTATGCTCGATTTTTTGTATAGTTTTTAATTGGTTCTTAGTATAAAACAGGAGATGTTCCCTTTGAACGGCGAAATAGTAAATTTTCTTGATAAGTACACCAAATCGGGCACACCCGTTACCAGTCTCGCAAGGTTTGCCCTGCTTCTTGACAAGCTGGGAAATCCTCAGGACTACCTGAAATTTATCCACATTGCAGGCACTAACGGAAAAGGCTCGGCAACAAGAATGCTGGCAAATTCTCTTACGCTGGCGGGCTACAAAACGGGTGAGTTCACCTCCCCCTTTATTTACCGCTACAACGACAGGATAAAGATAAACGGCGAGGAGATACCCGACAATGAGCTTGCACGTCTCATTGACATCATAAAGCCCATACTTGAAAATGACAATGCAGGCTACTCCCAGTTTGAGATAACAAACGCCATTGCATTCATGTACTATGCTGAGCAGAAGTGCGATGTGGTTGTGCTTGAAACGGGAATGGGCGGTCTTTACGACAGTACAAACATTATCAGGGACAATATCTGCTCGGTGATAATGTCCATTTCCTTTGACCACACTGCCATTCTGGGCGACACTATTGAGAAGATAGCCTATCAGAAAGCAGGCATCATCAAGGACGGCTGCCCCGTTGTGCTTTATCCCGAAAATCCGCCGAAGGCTGTTATGACAGTGAGAGATCAGGCGGAGGTACACGGTTCAAAGGTCATTATCCCCGATACATCAAAGCTTGAAATAACTCATCTCGGCGCTGACGGCTGCGGATTTACCTACAAGGGCAGCAAATACACCACCGAAATGGCAGGAAAGCACCAGGTCTATAACGCCATAACCGCCATAGAAGCCGCTCAGATAGTGAAAAAACACTACCCACGGCTAACGGACGATATTCTTCACAAGGGAATCGCAACAGCAATAGTCCCCTCCCGCTGCCAGATAATCAGGCAAAAGTCCCCCATGGTTATAATAGACGGCGCACACAACCCCGACGGAATGAAAGCGCTTTCCGAATTTGTCGCCACACTCCCACAGTACCCCAAGATCATGATATGCGGCATGAGCGGCGACAAGGACTGGCAGAAGTCGCTGTCATACATCTCCCCTTACATCGACAAAGCATTCTGCATTGACGGCTTCTGTCCCAAAACAGTCTTTGCCCCAAAGCTTGCGGAATGCTTCAAGGAAGCCGAATGTGTCTCGCTGGCACAGGCATATCACAGGGCATATGTATGTGCAGGAGATACGGGACTGCTTATAATCGGCGGTTCACTTTATATCCCGTCTGCGCTGAAAAAATTCTCGAACTAAAAAACAGAGCCGAATTTCGTAAGAAACACGGCTCTGTTTTTTATTATAATAAGGTCTTATTTATCCATATGGATAACATGAACCGGGCACTTTGCGGCGCATTTTCCGCAGGCGGTACATTTGCTGTAGTCAATGCGTGCGAGGTTGTCCGTTACGTGGATAGCGTCAAACTCGCACTGCTTTTCGCATATCTTGCAGCCGATACAGCCGCTGCTGCACACTGCCTTTACTGCCTTGCCCATATCGTGCGAGCTGCACATAACGTCAACAGCCTGACCGAACGGACGCATATCAATGATATTGTTGGGACAGGCATCGGCACAAAGTCCGCAGCCCACACATTTTTCGGCAGTAACTTTTGCCAGTCCGTTTTCCACGTTGACAGCCCCATTGGGACAGACGCTTACGCAGTCGCCCAGACCGATACAGCCGTATTTGCAGCCCCACATTCCGCCGTAAAAGCGCTTTGCATTGGCACAGGTCTGCACGCCGTCAAAATCAAAGGTGTGCTTTTCGGTATCGCAGTCGCCCGAGCATCTTACAACGGCTATTTCCTTGGAAATTTCCATGGAAGCATCGCCGCCCATTATGTCGTTCACCTTGGCAGCCACCTTTGCTCCGCCGGGGCGGCAGAGGTTTGTGGGAGCGCCCTTTTCAACTATCGCCTTGGCATAATCGGAGCAGCCGCTGTAGCCGCAGGCTCCGCAGTTTATCTGAGGAAGCGCTTCGTTTACCTCTTCGGTTCGTGGGTCGGTCTTTACCTCAAAAAGCTTTGACACCACTGTAAGAAGAATTCCTGCCACAAGTCCCATAACAGCAAACATCAGCACGGGAAGAATATAAGTTTCAAACATTTTTTATCTCCTCCATCAGCCGAATATTCCCTCGACCATTCCCGAGAAGCTCATAAAGCTTACGGAAACTATCGAAGCTGCAATAAGCGTTGCGGGAACGCCCTTGAAAGTCTCAGGCACATCTGCCTTTTCAACTCTTGAACGCACTCCGCTGAATATGAGCAGTGCAAGAGTAAAGCCCAGACCTGCTCCCAGCGCATCAACAATGGACTGACCAAAGGTATAGCCGTTGTCGATATTGAGAATGGTCACGCCCAGAACTGCGCAGTTTGTGGTGATAAGGGGCAGATACACGCCCAGCGAATTGTAAAGTGCGGGCAGCACCTTTTTCATTATCATCTCGAGCAGCTGAACGAAAAGTGCGATTATCAGGATAAATGCTATGGTTTTAAGATATTCCAGCCCAAAGGGAGCAAGAAGAAGTTTGTAAATGGGGTATGTGCATATAGTGGCGCATATCATTACAAAAGTTACCGCCGCACCCATTCCCGCAGCGCTGTCAAGCTTTTTTGATACGCCGAGGAAGGGGCAGATGCCCATGAATTTTGAAAGGACAAAGTTGTCGGTGAGCATTGCGCTGAAAAGTATAACAAGCATCGCTTTCATTATACTTCCTCCTTTCCGCAGCCGCCGCAGGCAGAAGCATTAGGGCAGTTCCCGCAGCCTATCTTCTGAGGAGGCTTGCGGTTTGCCAGCTTGTTCACCAGTGCGATTATGCAGCCCAGAGCGAAAAATCCGCCTGCGGGCATGATGAAAATGGTCATAGGAGCCGGAAGATGAAGATCAATTCCCATCCACTGTCCTGTGCCAAGTATCTCACGGACAGAACCCATTGCAAAAAGTGCAAGTGTAAAGCCCAGACCATTGCCCAGTCCGTCAAGGATAGAGGGAATAAGCTTGTTTTTAGAAGCAAACGCCTCAGCCCGTCCAAGGATAATGCAGTTAACGGTTATGAGCGAAAGGAACAGTCCCAGACTGTTGTACAGTGCGGGGATATAGCCTTTCATAAGAAATTCGATAAGCGTTACAAAGCCTGCGATTATAACGATGAACGAGGGCAGGCGCACCGCCTTGGGGATAACGTTTTTCAGCAGTGATATGACTGCATTGGAACAGACAAGTACAAATGTGGTGGCAAGTCCCATTCCAAGGCCGTTCTTTGCCATGGTAGTTACCGCAAGAGTGGGGCACATTCCAAGCAGAGTTACCAGCGTGGGATTTTCCTTGATGATGCCCTTTGTAAATTCGTGAAGATATTTATTTTCAGCCATTCTCACTCTCTCCCTTCATCTGAGAATATGCCTCAAGAGCGGTATTGACGGCGGCTTTCATTCCCTTTGAGGAATAAGTTGCGCCTGTAATGTTATCCACCTGATAATCTTCGGAGGATATGCCCTTGAATTTATCGAGGAAATCCTTGTTCTGCACCTTTGTGCCGAGACCCGGAGTTTCTCCGATGGAGATGACCGAAATGCCGCATATGCTTCCGCTTTCGTCAAAGCCGATAAGCAGGTGAAGTCCGCCCTTTGAATAGCCGTCAGCGGTTATCTCAAAGGCAGTGCCGCTGCCGTTTGTGATGACCGAGGTAACGCCGTCATAGGTCTTGACAGTTCCGTCATCGTTCATCAGCATATCAAAGCCGTCTGAACCGCCGTATATCTCCGTAAGTCCCGAAGCCAGTTCGTCGGTGATAACGCCTGTGGTATCAACATATGTTATGTTATACGCCGCAACAAGCAGTGCTGAGGTTATCACGCAGATAAGAGTAAGCACCAGAGGAGGCATTATCTTTTCTTTCATACTCATTTTGAAGCCTCCTTTTCGGGAGCCTTTGCGCCTACAGGCTTTGTCTCGCAGAGACGGTCAATGTAGGGAACGAGAAGGTTCATCAGCAGTATTGAGAATGAAACTCCCTCGGGGTAGTTGCCGAATTTTCTTATGGCAAAGGTGATAAGTCCGCAGCCTATGCCGAAGATGATCTTGCCCTTTCCCGTAAGAGGAGTGGTGGCATAATCCGTTGCCATGAAGAATGCACCGATGATAAGTCCGCCGGAAAGAACGGCATATATGGGGTCATCGCCTGCAATGAGCGTCAGCAGGAAAACCGTTCCGATGAACGCCACAGGAGCATGAGGTGTGATTATCCTTGCGGCAATAAGATAAATTCCGCCTGCTATAAGCGCAATGGCACAGGTCTCGCCGATACAGCCGCCTGTGGTGCCAAGCAGAAGCGAAAGATAATCAGCGTCCTTTGAAACAAGAGGCGTTGCGCCTGTAACCACATCTGCACCGTTAAGATAATAAAAAGGCTTGCACCATGTTGACATACTTGCGGTGAATGAGAGCATAAGCACTATTCTTCCCACAATGGCAGGATTTGCAAAGTTCTGACCTATTCCGCCGAAAAGCTGCTTTGCAATGCCTATGGCAACAAAGGAGCCGATAACGCCGTACAGCGGATTTATTGTGGGCGGCAGGTTCATTCCCAGCAGCATTCCCGTTACCACTGCCGACATGTCGGAAATGGTCTGGGGGCGCTTCATCATTCGCCTGAGAATATACTCAAAAAATACGCATGAGGCGATACAGACCGCAAGGTTTATAAACGCCATGTATCCGAAAATTATCACTCCCGCAATGCAGGCAGGTGTCAGCGCAATTATCACACGGAGCATTATTTTGCGTGTGCTGACATTGTCATGAATGTGGGGTGAAGGTGTTACTGTAAGTTCCACACTATCATATCCTTTCTCACTTTTTAGCGGCAGACTTTTTGTCAGTCTTTGCCACATACGCCTTGGCAAGCTGATTTTTCTCGGCAAGCCGCCTGCCTGCGGGGCACACATATGAGCAGCAGCCGCAGTTTATGCAAAGGTTGATCTTGAGCCGTTTAAGCTCTGCCGAGTCTCCTCTGTCGTATGAGCTTTCAAGAGAAACAGGCATAAGATCGACAGGACAGGCTCTTATACATCTTCCGCAGCGGATACATGATGTGGTCTTGTGCTCATCGGGCTTTGTGAATGCAAGAATAGCATTGTTGACCTTGATAAGCGGCTGATTTTCATCGGCAAGGGAAAGACCCATCATGGGGCCGCCGTAAAGTATCTCGCCGATATTGTCAGCACCGCAGAAAGAAAGTATCTCGGAAGCGGGAGTGCCTATTGCCGCACGGTAATTTCCACGCTTGTCCCCTACAGCGCTGCCGTCAACGGTGATCCGCTTGGAAACAAGGGGCATACCCGTTCTGATGTACCGCATAAGGAAGCCCACTGTGGATACGTTCATAACGATAACACCCTGATTTGAGGGCAGCTCGCCCTCGGAAACAGTCCTGCCTGTGGTGGAATATATAAGCACCTTTTCAGCGCCCTGAGGATATGTTGACGGAAGTGACACCACCTCTGCGCCGCTGATATCCGCAGTGCGTTTTTTCATTTCTTCAATAGCCTTGGGCTTATTTTCTTCAATGCCTATTTTGCAGTTTGGGATATCGAGTATCTTCATAATGAATCTGATACCCTCGGTCACGTCCTCACTGTTTTCCATAAACTCACGGTAATCGGAGGTGATGTACGGCTCACACTCGGCTCCGTTGATAACAAGAGTATCAATGGGCGTTTTGGCAGGGTCGAAGCCAAGCTTTACATGAGTGGGAAAGCCTGCACCGCCAAGTCCGCAGCAGCCGCTTTCCCTTACAGCAGCAAGGAAGCTTTTGCGGTCGGTTATCATGGGAGGCTTTACATCGGGACAGACTGTCTGCAAACCGTCAGTTTCAATGACAGCAGCCTTACAGGTTCCGCCGTTTGATGTACGGTAATCGATCACATCTGTGACTTTACCCGAAGCTGGCGAATGAACGGGAACGGACATAAACTTGTCCGAATCGCCAATCTTCATACCCATTGTGACCGTGTCGCCCTTTTTCACAAGGCAGTCGCAGGGAGCACCCATTGACTGTGACATAGGCACTGTAAGCACCTTTGAAAGAGGCAGGTTCACAGTAGCCTCATTCTCGGTCGCTTTCAGATGAGGGAGCTTTACTCCCCCTGTTTTTCTGAGCATTTATTTAACCACCTTTCTATCATCAAGAAACCCTTGCAGAGCCTGAAGCACCGTTCCGGTAAGGAAGCCTGTAAATATGGAAACAGGCATTAGCACAACGACATAAGCAAGAGTATAAACGCTTCCCGTAAGCACGCAGGCAGCTGCCAGCTGCCCCAGAGTGTGGCACATGGCTGCGATTATGCAGGAAAACTTGCAGGAGCGTTTCATTATTATCATAAGAACGGCAGCAGCCGCAAACGCAAGCAGACCGCCGCTCAGTGACATTACAGCTGCGGAAGCTCCCCTTGTGAGGAAAACAAAACCCGAGCGCAGCAGGGTCATCAGCAGCCCTGAGACTGTGCCGTATCGTATCATAACTGCGATAATGGCGATATTTGCAAGCCCCAGCCTTATCCCGGGAATGGGAAAGGCTGCCGATATACAGCTGTCGGCAAAGGAAAGCACTGCGGTAAGTGCAAGAGCAATGCCCATAAAAGCCGCATATTTTGCTTTACTTTTCATCTGTGCCCTCCACTGTAACTATTACCCTGTTGGGCATACACACAGCCGACATTCCCTCGTGGCTAACAAGACCTGTTTTAACGCATATCTTGTCGGGGCAGTCGGAGGACTTTACACGAACGCCGCCGTCAGCTATCTCAAACTCCATATTCGGTATCTGAGGGACGGTGAATGTGCCCTCGTCGCTGAGACTTTTTTTCATAACAGTTTCGCCGTCAAGAGAAATGACAGCATAGCTGCCGCTTTTTTTCGGAATAAAAACAAAAATCACGGAACATACGAGACAGACTGCCGCAACAGCAAAAATTATTATTTTTTCCCTTCTGCTCATATTTCCTCCTGTCATTTGACGATATCCACGCTGCCGTATGATGTGACGTTTCCGCTGTTATCTATGGTAATGATGCCGTAATCTTCAAAGCTTTCGCCGCATATCTCGGCATAGTGTTCTGCATTTTCCGTGCCGCCGATATATATAAGCGTGGAAAGCAGATCGGACACAAGACCACTGCCGCTTTCGCAGGGAAGTATCACTGTTGCGGAAGCAATATCGGTCTCGGCAGGATAGCCTGTACGGATATCCATAATATGCGTATATTTCCTGCCGTTATCCTCAAAATACCGCTCATACCCGCCTGCCGTGGAGATAAACGAGCTGCCGCATGGAAATTCAAGAGCGGTTCCTCCGTTAATGGGATCTACCACCGCAGCTGTGAAATCTCTGCCCTCTCTGCTCCACATAAGAGAGGACGAACCTGTGGAGAAAATTATCTCATCGGCTTTTTCATCGGACAATGCGGCTTCAAGAAGCCTGTCGCAGGCATATCCCTTTGCGCCTGCCCCCAGATCAAGGAGCGAGCCTTCGGGAATAGCGCCGTCATAATCGACGGAAGAATTTACATTCTCCAAAGCTGCGGAGATCTCCGTCTCAGTGGGAACATACGGCGCATCGGAGGAAATGTTCCACAGCAGTGTAAGACTGCCGCAGAAAGGGGTTATCCCCTCACCGAATTTCTCCTCAAAGCTTTTGTATCCGTTAAGCATATTTCCAATATCGGGATATTTTTCAGGAGAAAATTTTTCGCCGTGATCTATCTTATAAACTGCGGAATTTTCATCATATGCGGAGGCGATTTTGTCCAGCTCCGAAACGATACTTTTGCAGCTTTCCGAAAGGCTTCCGTCAGAAGAAACAGTCTTGCAGGTAACGGCGGTATCAAAGTAAAATCCGCTGAATGTATATTCGGCGTTTTTATCCGAAACGGCATACCTTACCGCCGTGATAACAGCCGCCGCTGCGGTAAGCGATATGACAGCGGATAATATCTTTTTTGTTGATGACATTGCTCCTCCAAATAATCAAAAAAATAAAAAAGGGTACAATATTCCAAGGAAAAAAATCACCCCGAATATAGCACCCTTGCTGTATTTTCTGACATTAGAATTATACCACAGAAGGCGTAAAAAGTCAACACAGGTCATGTAAATTTTTTGACCAATTATGGCTTCAAATGGCGGATAAAGCGTTTCACGGTGCATTTTTACAGCTGTTTATAACAATTAAGGCATTTCTTTGTCGAAATAAATTGTAAATATACACATATTTTTTCCGCAAAAATGCAAAACGTTTGACAAAGCCAAATGCCTGTGATATAATGAAGAAAACGTATAATTATTGGAGGTATGCTGTTATGGCAAACAAAAAAGTCAATAAATTTGCAAATACTAACACTGTAAAAACCACCGAAAATAAATCCGCAGAAACCGTTGTAGCCGCTGCCGCTCCTGTTGAAGTAAAGGCTGCTGCTCCCGAGGTAAAGGCTCCCGTTGAGGCTAAGGCTGAAGTAAAGGCTGAGGCTGCAAAGGAAGAAAAGAAGCCCGCTGCCAAGAAGGCTCCTGCAAAGAAGGAAGAAGCTCCTGCTGAAAAGGCTGTCAAGAAGGCTGCTGAAAAGGACGCTGCAAAGCTCTTCATCGAATTCGGCGGAAACAAGTTTGCTGCTGATGAGATCGTTGAAAAGTGCAAGGCTGCTTACAAGGCTGACAACTCCAGAAAGCAGGTTCGCTCCATCGAAGTTTATGTTAAGCCCGAGGACAACAAGGCTTACTATGTTGTTAACGGCAAGGCTGACGGTCTGTACATCGACCTTTGATTTTGCTGAAACATAACGGGGGCGCTTTCATAATGAAAGCGCCCTTTTACTTTGTATCAAACATACCGATTACAAAAGGTAACGAAAAAAACAACATTTGCCCGTAAAGGTTGATTATCTTCCGACTATCTGATATAATCATCTTGCTGCAGAAAAATGCAGCACGGCAAAGTTTGATTTTGAAAGGAAAATTACTATGAATAAGAAGATCGCAATGATTTTTACGCTTCTTGCTGTTACATCAATGACACTTACTGCCTGCGGAGGAAATGACAATACACAGGCATCTGATACCAGTGCCGACACTACCGTGACTACTCCTGCCGAAAGCACCCCTGACGAAACAGAGGACTCCGAAGCTTCATGGATAGTTTCCGATGCCGACACCAATGTATCTCTCCCCGAAGGCGAAGCTGTAAAGCCCGATGACGGTCAGCCGGCAGAAGATGACAGCGCATTCGGCGTTGACCCCGACGACAACGCTGAAACAACCGTTCCCGAGACCTTTGAGAACACTACAAATTCCCTCAAGCCCATTATCGAAAAGATAACAAGCGAAAGCGAATGGCCCGCTCTCGATATGGTAACTGACCCCACTATTCTCAGCGAATACTTCCTGCTGGACGCTTCCAACGAGAATTACAAGGAAATGATCGTTATGCAGTGCCCCATCAGCGCAGTTATGAGCGAGATAATCATTATTCAGGCCGATGATGTTGATGCTGCTGCGGAAGACCTGAAGGCACGTCAGCAAAAGGCTATCGACCAGGACGCATGGTATCCCGATGACATCGACATGGCTAACAACTCTATCGTAGGTACCTGCGGAGACTATGCTTACTTCATCATCGGCTCCGAGGCTGAGACCGCTGAAAAGATAATCAACGACTACGTTACAAACAACGGATGATAAACAAGCTCTGCTGCGGACAGAAATGTCCGCAGTATTTTTATTACAGCTCAGGGATCTCGTTTATGATAATGCCAAGTATCCTGCCCGTAAGCTCAGCTATGAAATTAACGTTCTCAATGGCGTTTTTGTTTGCTTCATAGTATGAGGGACGACGCTTTTTCAGGCGGGCAAGGTCAGTCATGCTGATATTAAGCCCACGGTATTTACGAGAGCCGAAAGAGATATCAAATATATCCCCGTCAAAGCTGCCGTTTTCAAGCTTGTGCGGAATGTCATCAAGGCGGGCATTATTTTCGGAAATGATACTGCCTATCTCTGCCGCCGCATTGGGAGACAGGTCAAAGTGCCTGCACGACTCGGTTATTTTGCAGAATTTGTACTCCATATACTCCACATCGCCGCCGTCAGTCAGCGTGAGAGAAAAGCCGCCGTCGCTGTCTCCGCAGCAGCCGTATGAGGGTGTGACCGAATAACGGAAGATAACATTTGCCATATTGCTCATCCTTTCTGTTTCTTTGTGATAATTATATCATATGATGTGGGCGAAAAATCGGACAGATAACATTATTCGGCATAATATGACCCCAAAGGACTTACAGATGTGCAAAACAGTCTGAAAATTAGTGAAAAATGCCTATTGATATCAATGCGAAGGATATGGTAAAATATTTTACATAAACGCTTAGAAAAAGAGAGCTGAAAGGATACATATAAAATGAGACAAATTTCCGGCAAAAGACCAACCGGTGCGGCTGCCGCCAAAAGGCAGAAGGTATTGAAGGCAAGGCTCACTCTGCTGGGACTGCTTGTACTTGCAGCAGGCGGAATATGGCTGCTGGCTTCCGCACTTTCACAGATAAAGACTGTTACCGAGCTTACGGTTGACGCCTCGGAATATCAGGTGCTTGCGGCGCTCCCCACTCAGAGCGAGATAGATCAGGCTCAGCGTGAGGAAGAGATGAAGATTGAAAATGAGATCTTCGAGCAGAAAGACAGCTACCCCATAGATATGATAATCCAGACCCCCTACTGCGTTATGTACGACGTTCAGGGCCGTCAGGTGCTTTACTCCAAGAATGCTGAGGAAAAGGCATATCCTGCCAGCACCACAAAGATAATGACCGCTTCCATAATGATGGAATACACCGACAAGGACACTGTATTCACTGCAGGAGATGAGCAGTCACTGGTACAGCCCGGCTCCAGTCTTGCATATCTCAATGTGGGCAGTCAGCTTGACAGAGAGATGATGCTGGACGCAATAATGCTCCCCTCGGGAAATGACGCTTCTTACTGCGCCGCTGCCGTTACGGGCAGGATGATCGCAGGCGATGAAGCTCTCCCCGCAGAGGAGGCTGTGAATGTGTTCGTCAACAAGATGAACGAAAAGGCAAAGGAGATAGGCTGCAAGAACACAAACTTCACCTGTCCCGACGGCTTCCACAACGATAACCATTACACTACTGCAATGGATCTGCTGAGGATAACCCTTTATTCCCAGAATTATCCCGAGATAGCAGCTTCGGGAAAAAAGACCTACCGTGAAGTTGAATTTCTCTCAGGCGAATACATCTACTGGAACAACTCGAACAAGCTTATCCAGCCTGACAGCGATGACTATTACACCTATGCTACAGGACTTAAAACAGGAATGACCGATTATTCGGGACACTGCGTTGTTGCCACCGCTGAGCGCTTCGGCCACGAGCTTATAATCGTGTGTCTTGGAAGCGAGAGCGCAGCTATCAGATGGAACGACACAAGGGCTCTTTTTGATGCAGGCTTTGCTTATATCCGTGACAGCGACAACGGATAAACCTATGACCGTGATACCGTCTTGGCATCACGGTCATTTTTATTTTAAGATTATATATCAATTATACATTTATACATACGCCTGCTGTGATATAATGGTAATATGAAATTTATCCCGAAAGGAAGGGGCATATGTATATTCCAAACGAAAAAAGATACGAGAAAATGATCTATAACCGCTGCGGAAAAAGCGGCCTCAAGCTTCCTGCCGTTTCTCTGGGAATGTGGCAGAATTTCGGTTATCAGGGCGTGTTCGCCAATATGGAGAAAATGGTCCACACCGCCTTTGACCTTGGCATAACTCACTTTGACCTTGCCAACAACTACGGCAACCCATATAATGGCAGCGCCGAGGAAAATTTCGGCAAGATACTTGACAGAGGAATGCGCCGCTACCGTGACGAACTGTGCATATCCACAAAGGCAGGCTTTGAGATGTGGGACGGCCCTTACGGCGACAGGAACGGTTCACGCAAGTATCTCATATCCTCCCTTGACCAGAGCCTTAAAAGAATGGGACTGGAATATGTTGATATTTTCTATCACCATGTTTTTGACCCCGGCACTCCCCTTGAAGAGACCGCAGTGGCTCTTGACAGCTGCGTAAGGCAGGGCAAGGCACTGTATGTGGGGATATCCAACTACAATTCTCAGCAGACAAAGGAGATAATGGGCATTTTCAAGGAGCTTAAAACTCCATTTATAGTAAATCAGCCCTCCTACTCCATGCTCAACAGATGGATAGAAAGGGACGGTCTGGACGATTTTGCTGCAGAGAACGGCATAGGTCTTTCGGTGTTCTCCCCTCTTTATCAGGGCTTCCTGACAGGAAAATATCTCAACGGTATCCCCGAGGATTCCCGTGTGGGCAAGGGAAACACTTGGATAGGCAAAGAACTTGATGACAAGATGATAAAACGCCTCAACACCCTTAACGTCATCGCTGCTCAAAGAGGTCAGGCACTGTCTCAGATGGCACTTTCATGGGTTCTCCACAACAAGGCGGTAGCGACTGTGCTTATCGGCGCAAGCAGACCTGAGCAGATAATCGAAAATGTTAAGTGCATCGAGCATCTTGACTTTACAGATGACGAGCTTGACCGTATCGAAGCCGCATTAAAGTGAGGGTCAATATGAAAATAAGAAAATTAGCCGCTTTATTTTTAGCCGCACAGATGTGTCTTATTGCCGTAGGCTGCGCTGACAATACCTCAGTTCAGGCGGAAAATACTGTTTCTGTGACCGAGCTTTCCACAAAGCACAAGACAAGCGAGCATAAGCTCTCAAATCCAGATGCCGATGAGATAACTCAGCAGGTGTATGATTACATCTGCGACAATTACGGCAAGGTAATGCTGTCCTGTCAGCAGGAATCCACATGGATGGACTCACCCGATTATGAGATGGATTATATCAAGGAAACAACAGGCAAGCTTCCCGCTATGAGAGGTCTTGACTTTATGAACGCCGATTTTGACGGCGTTGTTGAGCGTGCAGAGGACTGGTGGGAAAAGGGCGGACTGGTGACTATCTGCTGGCACACAGGCATAAACGGTCTGGGCTATCAGGAAAGCCTTAATGACGAACCCGATTTCGATAAGCTGCTTAAAAAAGGCACCAAGGAAAACAAGGCAATGCTTGAAAACTGGGACAAGGCTGCCGAGGCGTTAGTAAAGCTTCGTGATGCGGGCGTTCCCGTTTTATGGCGGCCATTCCACGAGTTCGATGGCAAATGGTTCTGGTGGGGCAAAGGCGGCGGAGAAAACTTCATCAAGCTCTGGCAGATGATGTACGACCGATACACCAACAAATTCGGGCTTACAAACCTTATCTGGGTTCTGGGTTACTCAGGCGATGTTAGAAGCGGCTGGTACGTGGGCGATGACTACTGCGACATTATCGGCTCGGACACCTATGATAACTCCACCAATAAAAAGGCGTGGAAAAAGCTTGAAAAGATAAACACTGCCGAAAAACCCATGGCATTCCACGAGTGCGGCAATGTCCCCTCCGTAAAGGATTTTGAAAAGGACGGCTGCATATGGTCATGGTTCATGATATGGCACACGGACTACATCAAAAACAATGATGAGAAAAACCTAAAGGAAGTTTATAACAGCGACCTTGTTATCACACTTGATGAACTGCCGAAATTTACGGCTGATAAATAATTCGCCGCATATGCAAAAACCCTCCCGCAGACTTTGTGCCTGCGGGAGGGTTTTATACTAAGAACCAATTAAAAACTATACAAAAAATCGAGCATAATCTTGCGTATATGGATTATGCGATGATTTTTTGTCTATAGTTTTATTGGTGATTAGTATTATTATACCTCATCAACAAAAGTGAACTTGATATCGTGTATCTTCAGTCCGCTCTGCGCGAAATAAATACGCATTGAAGTAAATCGTGAGAAAAGAAAAATAGAAAATTCCTTTGATACGGGCTTGCCGCCTGTGCCGTTCCATGTAAAGGAAGCAACGGGCGAACCCATGCTGAAAAATGTGAGAGGAAGCTGTGCCAGCTCGCTCTGCTCGGAGCTTGCGGTAATAACTATCTTATACTTGCCAAGGTGAGAAACATCGACTGCAAAGGTGAAGTTACTTCCTCTGTCGGTGCAGATGTTTTCGGGGATAAGGGTAAGCTCCTCATCAAGGTTATAGAAGGTGACATCTGCCAGATCCTCGCCGCCGTCATCGGGACGGTTGATTATCTTTATGGTGTCAGCCTCGCCGCACAGGCGCTTCATTGCCTGAGTATCCATCAGGAAGCGGCAGATATTTGCAGCATTCCTCTGAAGCTCTCCCCTTTTCAGTGTGCCGTCTTCAAGAGCGGATAGTGTGTTGTCATCGTTGTTGGCGCTGTCGGCACATACCATGTAAACATCGTTCTGCGCCCTTGCCATTGCTGCAAAGTTGGTCTTTGAAACAGGCACGCTGCGCTCATTGATATTTGCCCACCAGTCGGTCATGGTAATGCCCTTAAAGCCCCATTCATTTCTGAGGATAGTTGTGTTAAGGTCATAGTTGCCTGCCGTCCAGAGGCCGTTTACGGAGCCGTAGGTGGTCATTATAGTCTGTGCCTTGCCCTTCTTTACGGCTATCTCAAAGCCCTTGAGATATATCTCACGGAGCGCTCTTTCGGAAACTACAGAGTCGATATTGTGTCTGCCTGTTTCCTGATTATTTCCGCAGAAGTGCTTGATAGTACCTGTTACGCCCTCGGAATGGAGACCTTTCAGCTGGGCGGAAGCCATCTCGCCCGTGAGGAAAGGATCCTCGGAGAAATACTCAAAGTTTCTACCGTTGAGAGGGTGACGGTGAATGTTCATGCCGGGACCAAGGAGACACTCGACCTTATTTGCCACCATTTCACGGCCTGTGAATGCAAACAGCTCGCTGAGCAGCTGACGGTTGAATGTGGAAGCAAGCAGAGTGCCGTTCGGCAGGCTGAATGCCTTTGTGCCGCAGTCAAGGCGCATACCCGAAGGGCCGTCATCGCAGCAGGCACATGGAATGCCCATAGCTGAGAGCCTGTCTGAAACACCGCCGAATGCGGAAGCTGTTCCCGCAGTTACCTTGGGGCTGCCCATGCCCTCTCCACGGATAATGCAGGAAAGGTCATAGTCGGAAAGCTGTGCGATAAACTCGCTCATGGTGTGCTTGCCGCTCTTTACGTCAGCAAGCTTTATGCCCTTATCATCGGTAAAGGGAATATCGGCAGGGAGATTTGCAATACGTCTCTCGTTTTCGTCCACCTCGGAGGTGGGAACATCTTCCATAACGGGAACGAATTTAAGCTTATGCTCCGACGCAAAGGGCTTCATGCGCTTAAAAGGAAGCACGGGAGCAAGAGCCTGAGTAAGCTGCTTTACAACAGTAGTTTCGTCGATCTCAAAGGAGAATGCAGCCTCTGCACTGCGGACATCTGTGCCTGCGCAGATGATATACTGACCCTTTTCAAGCACGTAGCAGCTCTTATGACCTGTTACGCCCGAATCATCATAGGAAGCAAGGTCGTCAACATTCACTTCAATAGTAAGTATCTGGCTCTCAGCGGGAGCAAGGAGCTTTGTCTTTTCAAAGCCGCAGAGCACCTTTGCAGGCTTGCCCAGCATTCCCTGTGGAGCGCAGGCGTAAAGCTGGATAACTTCCTTGCCCGAATAATTGCCTGTGTTCTTGACGGAAACCTCTATAGTTATCTTGCCGTCATTCAGCTCAGAGTGTGTAACATTATGCTCAAAAGTTGTATAGGAGAGACCGAAGCCGAAAGGATACTGTACCTTTTCGGGAGCAAATGTCTCAAAATATCTGTAGCCTACGTAAATATCCTCGCAGTAGAAGTTGCGGCGGGTATTGCCGAAATACTCGTGAGAGGGGTAATCGGAAACGGAGTACGCAATGGTGTCAGGCAGTTTTCCCGAGGGTGATACCTTGCCTGTGAGCACGTCCGCTGTTCCTGTTCCGCCGATCATTCCGCCCTGCCATACGTACAGAACGGCATCGGGCTTGATGTCCTCCACAAAGTTCATATCAATGATGCTGCCAACGTTCAGCAGAACGATGACCTTCCGGAAATGCTTCCTTACTGTGCGGAGCATACTTTCCTCGCCATCGCTGAGCAGATATGCGCCCTTTTCAAAGCGGTTGTCGTTCTCCTCGCCTGCTGTTCTGCCGAAAATAACGATCGCAGTCTGGCAGAAGTTGGAGATCTTCTCAGCAAGAGCGTCGTCAACGGGCATTTCCTCCTGTGACCATGGCTCGCCTCCCCAGCCGTCGCCGAAATCAAAGGGGTGCTCCTTTGTCCATTCCTTGTAAACGTTCAGCAGCTCCTCATTCACCTTAACGCTGCCGCTTTCTTCAAGGCCGTCGGTTATGCCGATAACACGGGACACATTGACAAGTCCGCCCGAACCTGTGCCGCTCTTGTAATAATTCAGCTGAATACGTCCGAAAACAGCCACCTCGCTGTCCTTTCGGAGCGGCAGAGCGTTGTTGTCATTCTTGAGCATAACAATGCCCTCAGAAACAGTTTCGGCAGATTTATCTATGTATTTGTTCCAGTCGAGAACCTTTTCCATATGCAATTTCCTTTCCCATATATGTGATTGTACATTATTTACTAAGTATAGTATAGCTGTTGTTTGGGACAATGTCAAGTCCAATAAAGTACATATTTCATTAACTTTATGAACCGCAAAATCACACTATTTTAAATATAATCAGTATAAAAATTCACACTATCATTTTATAATAATTATATACAGAAATGATATAGTATTAAGCGGCTGAGATCAACACCCCACTGCAGAAAGCGGTATTTATGAATGATATCAAGGTAACAGATGCCGCCGCTGTCCCCGGAAGCGCAGCGCTTCTTGTGCAGAACGGCGATAAGGCATTTATGTACGACACAGGCTTCGGCTTCTGTGCGGAAGAAATGGCGGATACGGTCGAAAAAATACTGGGTGGAAAGAAGCCCGATGCCATTATCCTCACCCACTCACACTACGACCACGTTATGGGCTGTGCTGTCCTGGCGGACAGGTGGAGGGATATCCCCGTTATCGCAGGCGAATACACAGCTTATGTGTTCACCCGCCCCACGGCTCTGAAAACCATATACGAGATGGACGTTAACGCCGCCCATGAGCTTGACAAAAAGCCATATCTCACCGACTGCACGGACAGGCTCCATGTGGATAAGGTGGTAAAGGACGGAGAGGTCATTGATGTATGCGGTCTGAAGCTTGAAACAAAGGCTTTCCCGGGTCATACAAAGTGCTCTATCGGATTTTACTGCCGTGAAAGCAAGACACTCTTTTCGTCCGAAACTCTGGGAGTTTACAACGGCACTGCGGCGGCTCCCATACTGCTCACAGGCTTTAAGCAGGGTGAACAGTCACTGAAAAAGGCTGCGGCTCTGGGAGCAGAGCATATCGTTCTTCCCCACTGGGGAATGCTGGACGGCGCAGAGGAATGCAGAAAGTATTTTGAAAATGCGCTGTATGAGTTCGAGTGGACGAAAAACCACGTCATAGACTGGCACAACAGCGGTATGTCCGACCATGATATCATAGAAGAGCTTCGCAAAAGGTATCACATAGGTCACATGGGCGCTGTTTATCCCATGAAAGCATTTTACCTCAATACAGGCTATATGGTACCTCTCATTATTAAAGAATACTGTGCAGATTAAAAGAAGATTAAAAAGTGATTCACAAAAATGAGAAATCGCTGTAACCTGTTGACATAACTGCTTTTGTGGGTTATACTGAGAACATAGCAAGAAAGCCAACACAAGGAAGCGATGCAGAAGGCGTTAAGCACCGTCTGCGGCTTCCGAAAACATAACCATATTAACAGGAGGAAAAAATCATGTTTGAAAAATTTGCAGAAACTATCAACAATGCAGGCAAGGCTGTAGGCGAAAAGACTAAGCTTGGTACAGATGTTGTAAAGGCTAACTTCAAGATCTCTTCCGAGGAGAGAGCAATTAACGAGCTTTATCTGGAGATCGGCAAGACCTATTATGACAACAATCTTGACAATCCCTGCTGTGATACCATGAAGGAGCTTTTTGACAAGGTTTCCGAAAAGAAGGCTTCCATCGAAGCTCTCAAGGAGCACGTCCGTAAGATAAAGGGTGTTCTGCTCTGCCAGAACTGCGGTGCTGAGGTAGATGCCGAGAACGACTACTGCGGCAAGTGCGGCACTAAGATCGAAAAGCCCGAGCCTGTTGAGGAAGCTCCCGCTGAGGAGACCGAAGAGGTCATCGACCACGAGGACACCGTAGAGGCTGACGCTGCAGGTGAAGAAGCTCCCGAGATCAAGGTAGAGGTTGACCCCGAGGATAAGCCGGAAGAATAATAAGTGATATCCGCCGCTGTCTTTTCAAAGGCAGCGGCATTCTCTTTTTTACGGTATTTTTACTCTTACACTGTTTACAAATGTCGCAAAATGGTGTATAATCTGTATTGTATGATACGCACAAGGCGTTTGTCACAACGGAAAGGATAATGCCTATGAAGGTTGACTGGAACAGCAAATACACCACAGTGTCGGTATATACGGTAATAACCTTTGCCATATGCCTTGCACTGGTAATAGTTGTATCAAAATTCTCGGTGATAATGGGCGCACTGGGAACTGTGCTCGGCACAATAAGCGCCGTTATCTGGGGCATAGCGATTGCATATCTGCTGAACCCTGTTATGATGCGGACGGAAAGGCAGTTCAAAAAACTGCTTGAAAGAAAAAAGCCCCACCCCAAGCTTTGCAGATTTATAAGCACCGTGCTTGCCATAATCTTCGGCATAGCGGTGATATGCACACTGGTCGCAATAATCGTGCCGCAGGTTCTGGACAGCTTGATGAACATTTTCAACAACGCCCAGAACTATATGAACAACATCTACAACTGGGTAAATACCACTCTGGCGGAATATCCCGAGATAGTAACATATCTTAATAATCAGCTCAATGATATCCAGTCCGCCGTGCTTACCGCCGTAAATAACCTTATCCCAAAGGTGGGCGACTGGGCTGTAAAGCTGAAAGACGGCGCTGTGGGACTGCTGGCAGGTCTCAAGGACTTTATCATCGGATTTATCGTTGCGGTATATCTGCTGCTTGACAAGGAAAAATTCCTTGCTCAGGGCAAAAAGCTTATGACGGCAATATTCCCCCAGAAGATATGCCACAATATGCTGAGAGCTTTCAGAAAAACAAACAACTCCCTCAACGGATTTATCAACGGAAAGATACTGGATTCCTTTATCATCGGTATGATATGCTTTGTGGCAATGAAGCTTATGAAGCTGGAATATTCGGTGCTCATAAGCGTTATCGTAGGCGTAACGAATGTTATCCCGTTTTTTGGCCCTTTTATCGGAGCGATACCCTCCGCACTGCTGCTGCTCATTTCCGAGCCGTCACAGACTATCCCCTTTGTTATCCTGATAGTTGCGATACAGCAGTTTGACGGAAATATCCTTGGTCCCTACATTCTGGGCGACTCCACAGGTCTCCCCGCATTCTGGGTAATGGTGGCCATCTTCCTTGGCGGCGGACTGTTCGGCTTTGCGGGAATGGTGCTTGGCGTGCCAATATTTGCGGTAATATACGCCTTTGCCCAGGAATTTATAGAGAACCTGCTGAAAAAGAAAGGGCTCTCCCCCGACACGGCAGATTATTATCCCGTTCCTGCGGCTGAAAATGAACACAAGCTCTCAATAGGAATATTTGAAAAGCTGAAAAAAGTAAACGTAAAGAACGACAAGAAATAAAAATAACTCCCATGTATGGTACATAACCTTATACATGGGAGTTATTTTATATCAGGACATCAGAAGATGTCCTTTTTGCTCTTGATGTATCTTCTTACCTGAACAGCAATCATAAACACAATGCAGGCAATAAGGAACACAGGCATTATCCATGTGTTGGCGTTCTCGTCCTCGGCGGATTTCATTTCCGTCCAGAGGGTCTGCATCTGTAGATTTGCTTCATCGGAAAGATTTACGAATACTGTGGTCTTTTCTCCAATGAAATCCTGATCCGGATAGGAAACGGGATTTGTGCGCACATCTTCATCAAGCTTGTCATACGCCGCTGAATTTGGTGTTGAGTAGCAGATGTAGTCGATATTCGCATAGGCAATATCAGGCTCGCACATAAAGTTGATGTACATTTCCGCCGCTTCCTTCTGCTTTGACGATGTGGGAATGCACATTGCGTCAACGAAAAGGTTGGTTCCGCTCTTTGGGACAACGAAGTTGAGAGAGTCGTTCTCGTCCATGATGGTCAGAGCGTCGCCTGCGTAGTAGGGAGCTATAAGAGCATCGCCTGCGCCCATTTTATCGAATATCTCGTCCATAACATACGCCTGGACTATGCGCTTCTGTGCTTTCAAGTCCTCGGCAGCCTTTATAAGCTCGTCGCTGTCCTCTGTGTTCAGCGAAAATCCGTTCTTTATCTCAGCAATGGCAAAAGCATCACGGGGGTTGTCGAACATAAGGATATTGTCAAGATAATCCTCGTTCCAGAGAATATCCCAGTCGATCTCCTCAGGGGGAATATCTATCATGGTCTCATCGTAGATGATACCGACTGTTCCCCATGTATATGGCACGGAATATTCATTATCGGGGTCATATTCAAGATTGCGGAAATTGGGCATGATGTACTTGAAGTTGGGGATATTGTCATAGTCAAGCTTCTGCACCATTTTTTCCTTTATCATCTTGTTTATCATATAGTCAGACGGGATAATAATGTCATAGAAAGCTCCGCCGCCTTTCAGCTTGGCATAAAGCTCCTCATTGGTGGCATAGTTGGTGTAATTGACCTTTATGCCCGTAAGCGCCGTAAATTCGGCATTTACATTAAGCGTGCCCTCGTCCGCTCCCGTGCAGATGTACTCGCCCCAGTTATAGACATTTATGGAAATGTTCTGTCCCTTGAAGCGGGTGTAATACTCGGGATCGTCGATAGTAAGGGTCTGTGCCTCGGTCTCCTCCTCGGGGACATCATCGGCAGAAGTATCCTCAGCGCTTTCGGCAGAGCATGAACAAAGCATAGCCGCAGCAAGAAGAGCGGCAATTACGGAAGATATTTTTCTCATGCCCTTACGCCCCCTTTTTCTTAAGCTGTCTTATCTCAATAAAATTCTTGACGATAAGGATAACAACAACTACAACAAATATGATAGTGGAAAGTGCGTTTATCTCGGGAGATACCTTTCGTCTTGTCATTGAGTAGATGGTAACAGGAAGTGTCTGTGATGATGAGCCGCTGGTAAAGTAGCTGATAACGAAATCATCAAGAGAGTATGTGAACGCCATAAGGAATCCGCTTACAACGCCTGGCATTATCTCAGGCAATACCACCTTGATAAACGCCTTGAAGGGGCTGCACCCTAAGTCCTGCGCCGCTTCGTAAAGGTGAGGATCCATCTGCCTGAATTTTGGCATAACGTTCAGGATAACATACGGTACATCAAAGGTGATGTGGGCTATGAGCAGCGTAACAAATCCGAATTCTAAATTCATTCTTGCCGCAAAGAACACAAACAACAGCATAAGGGATACGCCCGTAACTATCTCGGGGTTGATGATAGGCATATTTGTTATGTTCATAACAATAGCCTTTGGCACCTTTTTCATGCTGTTTATGCCTATGGCAGCCAGAGTGCCAAGGACCGTTGACACAATGCTTGCAATAACTGCGATTATAAGCGTGTTCACCAGAGATGAGATTATGATATCGTTCTGGAAAAGCTTTCTGTACCAGTCAAGAGTAAAGCCGCTGAACACGCTCCTGCTCTTTGACTCATTGAATGAGAAAACTATCAGCACGAATATAGGAACATAGAGGAAAAGCATGACCAGCACAAGATAGATTTTTCCAAGCTTTTTCATTCTGCGCCCCTCCTTATATCAGCACCTGATCGTCAGGGCTGAACTGATTCATAACAGTCATAATAACAAGGATAATGACCATAAGAACGAGAGAAATGGCAGCTCCAAGATGAGGATTATAAGCATTTCCCAAGAACTGCATCTCGATAAGGTCGCCTATGAGCAGGTTTGAACCGCCGCCAAGCATTCTTGAAATGATAAATGTGGAGATGGCAGGCACGAACACCATGGTAACGCCCGAGGTTATTCCGGGAAGGCTCAGGGGAACTATCACACGGAAGAGAGTTGCCACTCCGCTGCAGCCAAGGTCGGAAGCCGCCTCGATAACGCTTTTATCTATCTTCACCATTACCGAATAAAGGGGCAGTATCATAAATGGCAGGTAGTTATAGACCATTCCCAGCACAACTGCGCCAGATGTGTTTATGAGCTTCAAAGGGCCTATGCCGATAAGCCCCAGCAGATGATTGATAACGCCGTTGTTGCCGAGAAGCGTCATCCACGCATATGTTCTAAGCAGGAAGTTCATCCACATGGGGAGCATTACTATCATAAGCATGGTCGCCTGCTTGTGCTTTTCCATTCGTGAGAGGATAAACGACACGGGATATGCCACCACAAGGCATATAGCCGTAGCAATTACCGACAGCCATATGGAGCGGAAGAAAATATTCGCATACTGACCCACGTCCTGAATGTTTTTTACGGTAAACTCGCCGTCGTTGGTGGTAAAGGCGAATACTGCTATCATCAGCAGCGGAACAGCAATAAAAACGGTCATCCATACAAGGTACGGAGCCGAGACCCATTTTGTTTTCATATGCTCATTCCTCGCTTTTCTTCATTATGTGGATATCAAAGGGAGCAATATCCATACCTATCATGGTTCCGACAGGCTCGTGCAGCGTTGAATGGATTATCCACTTGTGCTCCATTCCGTCAACTGTCATCTCATAATGAACGCCCTTGAAAACAACGGACTTAACTATTCCCGTAAGCTTTGCGTTTGCGGGAGGAACTATCTTGATATCCTCGGGACGTATCACCACATCTACCTTTTCATTTTTGGCAAAGCCCTTGTCAACGCACTCGAAGCGATGTCCCGAAAATTCCGCAACACAGTCCTCGGGCATAATGCCGTTCAGGATATTGCTTTCACCGATAAAGTCAGCAACAAAGGCATTGACAGGCTCGTTGTATATATCTGTGGGAGAGCCGATCTGCTGGATATTACCGTTGTTCATTACCACAACGGTGTCGCTCATGGTAAGAGCTTCCTCCTGATCGTGGGTAACATATATAAAGGTAAGCTCCAGAGCCTGCTGTATCTTGCGCAGCTCCGTCTGCATTTCCTTTCGGAGCTTCAGGTCAAGAGCGCCCAGCGGCTCATCAAGAAGCAGCACCTTGGGGTGATTTACCAGTGCACGGGCTATTGCCACACGCTGCTGCTGACCGCCCGAAAGGCGGGCTACAGAACGCTTTTCAAAGCCTTTCAGATTGACAAGCTCCAGCATCTCGCCCACACGCTTTACTATCTCCTTGTCGGGCAGCTTTTTTACCCTCAGACCGAAAGCAATGTTTTCATACACATTAAGATGGGGAAAAAGAGCATATCGCTGGAACACGGTGTTGACGTTTCTCTTATAGGGAGGAAGCCCGTTGATGCGCTTACCCTCAAAGAAAACATCACCGCTTGTAGGTTCAAGAAATCCGCCGATTATCCTGAGCGTAGTAGTCTTGCCGCAGCCTGACGGCCCCAGGAAGGTTACGAACTCCTTGTCCTTGATATCCAGATTGATTTTTTTCAGGATACGCTCACCGTCCTCAAAAACGACCTCGATGTCCTTCAGATTAACAATATTTTCCATAAATACCCCGACCCTTCCGCAAAAATAAAGTCAGCGGCCTTTGTCAGTCAACAAAAGTAACTCAACAAAGCATAACAGTTTTGATTATATCACTTTTGTGCGGCAAAGTCAACGAAATGAGCCACAAATTTTGTAAAATGTTGTATATTTTTGTCGAATACTCTGCAAAAAGTAAAAGCCCCTCAGCGCATCTGCACTGAGGGGTAAAAGTCTTATTTGCCGCTGAACCAATTTACTTTTTCGGGTCCCGAAGTCCGATTGACATGATAATCGTCAAGCTCAATAAGCTCTCCGTTTTCGTCAGGCATATCATAATCATACCCGATGACTGTATAATCAGCGCCGTCCCAGATGTATTCGTCAACAAGAGTATAAGTCGATGCTTTGAGAATGCCGTCGCCGTCAGCAAACACGCCGCCGTATGTCATATCAAAGAAACACGTCTTGTCAAACAGCCTTGCATTTCCGCTGCCGCCTACTCCGTCATAGGCGGGCCAGTAGCAATATACCAGATGCTTGCAGCTGCCGTAATCGGCTGTCTTGTAGGAGGTTATCTCGGAAGTGGATGAAACACAGTTCATAAAGCTTACAAACTCAGCCTCACCGCTGTCCTCAATATAATAGAAGGTCACAGACTTTCCGAAATTTCTGCTGGTTATATCATCAAAACCGCCGTTGCAGAAATCATCGGCTACGTTCTGCTTGTTTTCAATAATAAGATAGTATTCGGTCTCGCCGTCATTGTCAAAATCATCGGCGATATACTTATACTCTGAGGTATCATAGTCGGGAGACACCATTTCAAGCGGCGCAAGCTGACTATAATCGGGATTTTCAGCAGCATACTCAGAGCTGTAAAAGCCTTCCACATCATTTTTCTGCCTTGCGCTTATGCTGTCTATATCGCATACATCGGGATATCCCGAAACAGCTTCGACATCGTTCAGGCTGAGAAGTTCTACCTTCTCTATGTCGATATCAGGCGCAGTTTCAGTGGTAATCTCGGTCTGAGCTTCCGTCGTCTCCGCTTCCGATGATTCTTCCACGGTAGTCTCAGTGGTCTCAACTGTCTCGGAGGAGCTTGAAATCTCGCTTGTACCGGTCTCCGTACCGTTCTCCCCTGCCGCAACGCAGGCTGTCAGCTGCATACACATCAGCAGCACCGCTATTATGTAACGTCTTTTCATTTGTAAGCCTTCTTTCAACGATTTAAAATTGCAAGTCAAATATTTAACTGATATTATGATTATATTACAACTTTGTACCCGTGTCAAGAAAAAATGCACCCCAAAAGCCTTGACCTTTGAGGTGCATATCCCGCATAATTTATCTTCTGAAAGAAGCCATAGTGTCAAGCATTTCAAGCTGCTGCTCAAAAGCATTAAGCTCGGTCTTGTCATTGATGACAACAAGCTCAGTGCCTGTCATTTTTGCAAACAGTCTGATATCATCAGCTGTAAGCGCTGTGGAAACAACCGCATGATGCGCTCCGCCTGCGTATATCCACGCTGCCGAGCCTGTGGCAAAATCGGGCTTTAACTTCCACATAACTCTTGCAACAGGAAGCTTTGGCATAGGCTCAGGCTGCTTTACAAGGGTTATATCTGCGCAAACCAGTCTGAAACGATCGCCAAGGTCTATCATGGAAACTGCAATGCCCTCGCCTGTTACTCCCTCAAATACGAGACGTGCAGGGTCGGATTTTCCGCCTATTCCCAGAGGGTGGACTTCGATCTTAGGCTGCTCAGCCGCAAATACGGGAGATACCTCCAGCATATGGGAAGCAAGCTCGGTTTCGCCGCCTTCGGGCAGGTCATATGTATAGTCCTCCAGGAAGCCTGTTGCACCGTCTCTTCCCTCAGCCATCTTGAAAAGCACGGCAGCAAGGGCAGCGGTCTTATAATCGCCCTCAGGGCCGAAGCCTACGCCCTTTGCCATAATGTTCTGCGCAGCGATTCCGGGCAGCTGCGAAAGGCCGTGAAGATCCTGGAATGTATCTGTGAATGCGGAAATATTCTCACGGGCAAGGAACTTTTCCAGCGCCGCTTCATACTTTGCCTGCTCCCTTACTGCGGCAAGATCGTCGGTATTCATGGCATACTTTTCGGTGTATTCAGCCATTTTTGCATCTATCTCTTCATCTGTGATGCCTGAGATGATATCGCAGAGATCGCCAATGCCATAGTAATTCACGTTCCAGCCGTACTTAATCTCGCTTTCCACTCTGTCGCCGTCTGTAACTGCAACATCACGCATATTGTTGCCGAACATGGCAACTCTCATTCCCCTGCCAAAATCAACTGCAACGGCAGCCTGAGCAAAATGGCGCACTCTTTCGATAACATCGGCGTGCTTGTAATATCCCGAAACGACTTCACGCTTTATGCCCAGACGTGTGCAGATAAATCCGAACTCCCTGTCGCCGTGAGCGGACTGATTAAGGTTCATAAAGTCCATATCAATGCTGTCATAGGGAAGTCTTTCGTTGTACTGGGTGTGCAGGTGAAGCATAGGCTTGCTCAGCGCTTTAAGCGCATTTATCCACATTTTTGCAGGAGAAAAGGTGTGCATCCACATTATAACTCCCACGCAGTCCTTGTCGGACGATGCCTTTGTGCAGATATCCAGCGCTTCGCTGCTGTTTCTTACCACAGGCTGAAAAACAACGCCTGCAATGCCGCAAAGCTGCTCATTCAGATATGCAGCCATTTCCTTTGAGTCCTTTGCAGCCTGAGCAAGAGTCTCCTCGCCGTAAAGGTCCTGACTTCCGGTAATAAAATACAAGGTTTTCATCAGCATTTCCTCCATGCAAATAATATTAAGCTTATTATACCGCACAAACGGGATTTTTTCAAGAATACTGTTTGCCGATTATAGACATTTATTATCCTGTGTGGTATAATATCCTAAAAGGAGTGAGCAGCATGATAGCACGATATGAGCAGAGCGTTCTTTCGGGGCGTTCACAGGTGACAGTCCAGCGTTACATGGGCTTGCAGAATCTTCCCCACTGGCATATGGAAAGCGAGCTTATCTTTGCCCAAAAGGGCAGCGCAGAGGTAATGTCGGAAAACACGGTCTATCCGCTAACCCAAGGCAGATGCGTTTTTATCCGCAGCGGAGCTGTGCATTACATAAAGGCGGAAGCGGAAAGCATCATCACTGTTATGAAGATAGACTCCGAGCTTCTTTTTTCATCATACGGCGAGCAGACAACTGTTTGTCCCCTGCTGGAAAACGAATATGATTTTTCGGATACCTTTGAAAAAATCAGACAGGAGATATCCCGGGGGCAAAAATATTATGAAGTGATATGTTCGGGTCTTGCCTCTGCCGTTATGGCTGAGATATTCCGAAATGAAAAGGCGGAGGCGCTGAAAAGCTCCTCGGAAAGCACGGCATACAAGTCGCTTCTCAGCCACATTTCCGAGCATTACGCCGATATGACCTTTAATGAGGCTGCCGATTTTATGTGCTTCAGCAAGCCTTATTTCTCCAAGTATTTCCGCAGAATGTCGGGTATGACCTTTTCGGAGTACCTGAACATCGTCCGTGTAAGCGCTGCCGCAAAAATGCTGTCCAAAGGTATGCCTGCGGGAGAAGCCGCACTTGCCGCAGGCTTCGGAACTATACGCAGCTTCAACCGTGTTTTCAAGCAGCTCACAGGCTTTACCCCACGGGAGCTGCCCGATAACTATGTTTTCATAGGCGGTCAGACTGCGGATGACAAGGGCTTTGACCCCACTCTGCCGGTAAGCAGGGTGATATAGCTTATGCTTAATAAATTCAATGCTCCGGTCTGTCCGAAAAATCCATCAGTGCTGCAGTGTATATTTTTCTTTAAAGAGTTGAATTTTGCATACAATTATGTTGTAATCATGTAATTACCATTGTGGCTTTTAAATTGTTGTCAGCAGAGCAGAAATATGTTCATATCCATTGTGGCTGGCACAAAGGCTAATGTGAAAAAGGTAAAAGTATGAACGAGCGTTATAATATAGGCATTCTGGTTGCAAACATTATGGATTCATTCAGCAACAGGGTGTCAAAGGGTGGCTTGTGCCCAGAATGATAGAGACCGTTGACGGCTGCCACAAGTGGCTTATGAGGAATGCTCCTACCGAAAATGTCTCTGTTATCAACAGGATATTCAAATACGCTGTAATAAAAATATCCAACGGAATGATAAATGATTTCAAGAAGCTGGAGGACAGCCAAAAGGAGCACACACATCTTTCCAATCTTTTCACAAGGGACACTCTTATGTTCAATGAAAATATGGCAATGAGCTATGCCCGTATGATGAACAAGTTTTACTGTCTTGACATAAAGTCAAGCTATCTTTTCCTCATTGATGAGCCTGCGGAATATCACAACAACGGAGAATTCCCGAAGAATCTTAAATGGAAATTCATGTCATATCAGGACGGAATGAACTTTAGCATGGTCCCTGCCAATGAGCGTTACGTTTCATCTGAATATATGTACCGAAACAAATATATCTCCGATTCCGAGCGTCACACATTCATCATTGCCGACCTGTATTCAAGAGAATATCAATACGGTCTGCTGCTCTGCGAGCCGACCTCCGACAAATTCTTTGCTGACCTTGAACTGGTGGTGTATCAGGTAAGTGCTGCGGTGAAGCTCATAAATCTTATCTCCGAGCAGGACAGGATAAACGAAAAGCTGCACATGAAAAATATCGCTCTGGAAAATCTGTCCGAGATAGATGAAATGACGGGCATTTATAACAGACGTGGATTTTACAGAGCCGCAGAGGCATTTATCGAAAGCAACAAGGGAAAAGATATTATCGTCTGCTATGCGGATATGGATAACCTGAAGCTGGTAAATGACGGATACGGCCATTCCGAAGGCGATTTTTCAATAAAAAGCCTTGCACTGTGCCTTAAAGAAGCATTCGGTGAAAACGGCATTGTGGGAAGAATGGGCGGCGATGAGTTTGCGGCATTTATCCTCAGTGAGAAAACAGAGGGCATTGAAAGCATAATCGGCAAAAAGCGCAGGTACATAGAGCATCTCAACCGGACGGCAAACAAGCCTTATCATATAGACATGTCCATGGGATTCTGCGAATGTGTCTGTGAAAACTCCTATGACTTTAAGGAAGCCGTTGACAAGGCTGACGGCAAGCTTTATGATAACAAGACTGAGAGGAAAAGAAGAAACAAGAATAAAGTCTCCGAAACTGACCATTGAGCATATAAGAACCCGTCTTCACAAGCATATGCGCACGTCTTTTCGGCAAATTTTGCCGCAGACTGCGTTAAAAATCCTTGCCGGGCGAAAGCCCGCCTGCGGATTTTTGCCTACTCTGCAACAAAATTATGCTCGAAAATCCGCACACATTTCTTATGAAGACAGGTTCTAAAAAGCATCGTTCGCAAAGAAAATTCTACTTTGCGGACGATGCTTTTTTGTATGCTATATGTTTTGTTCCAAAACTATGACTGCGCTGTGTCTCCAACCGACGAATTTCAGGCTTTTTGCCGATAATCAGCTTACCATATCAGCAACAGATACTCCGTACTGCTCGGTAAAATAGCTTTCGATAGCAGCAACGTCGCCCTTCATTTTCTCGTTTGCACCGTCGTATCTGCCGTTGTCCTTTGTGCTCTGAGTGGAATCATTGCGGTCGGAGTCCTCTATCTTTACTATCTCGCCTGCGGCAAGGTCATAGGTGTAATAGAAGCCTGTTCCCATCATAGAAACATAATAATACTCCTCAACAGTGTTGCTGTTATAGTCAAATGTGTAGTATTCGACTGTTTCATTGCCGTTAAGGTCGGTCTTAACGAATTTGACTGTCTTTGCTGCCTTGTCAGCAGTTATTTTCAGACCTGCACCGTCAAATGGCGAATGCTCGGTGTCAAGATAAGTAAGCACACCGTTTTCGTCTGTGAATGCAGCTGTGCCGACGCTGCTTTCCTGCTGCTCTGCCTGAGTGCTTGCCGCATCTGTCTGTGACTGAACGGCAGCATCACCCGAACAAGCTGTCATTGACATTACTGCTGCGATGGCTGCAATAGTTAAAATTACCTTTTTCATTTCATATTCCTCCTAAAATCTTATAATGACTATATTAAGAACCTGTCTTCATAAGAAATGTGTGCGGATTTTCGAGCATAATTTTGTTGCAGAGTAGGCAAAAATCCGCAGGCGGGCTTTCGCCCGGCAAGGATTTTTAACGCAGTCTGCGGCAAAATTTGCCGAAAAGACATGCGCATATGCTTGTGAAGACGGGTTCTAAGCCTTTCGGCTGTCATTCATTGTTATACTGTTTAAAACAAAGGTCAGTTTATAAAGCTGCGGACATTTTCCTCCACAGCAGTGCCTGAAATATCATCAAGCCTGACATACTCTGCATTCATATGCTCGGCTATCTGCTTTGCAAAGCCGAATCTGATATAGCTGTTTTCGGTATCCAGCACCATTGCCCCCACTCCCGACGAACGCACCTGTTCAGCCATAAAAACGGCATCTTCAAAGGGGTCTCCGAAAAGCGGGATATTTGCCTTGCCGTCGGAAATAAGTATCAGATATTGAAGCGCATCGGGTGTCCTTATCCGCTCCGCTCGAAGAAGCTCATTTGCCTGCAAAATGCCTGCCGCCAAAGGTGTTTTTCCCCCTGTGGGAAGCTGGTCCATACATTTTCTTGCAAGCTCGGGACTTCCTGTTATACTGAGAAGTATCTGTGCACCCTTTCCGCTGAATGAGACCACACCCACACGGTCACGCTTCCTGTATGCTTCCGAAAGCAGACCACGCACTGCGCCCTTGACCGCTCTCATACGGCGCTTTGCACCCATGGAGCCGCTGGCATCTACCACAAACAAAATCGTGGCACCTGTGCGCTTTTCCCTTACCTTCTGCCTGAGGTCGGAGCTTCTGACAGCAAGCATCATACCGTTTTCGGGAGTTCTGCCGCCTCGGTTCAGCGCCGCACAGCAAAGTGTGGGTATCAGAGCAATATCACGGCATTTTCCGTGGGGAACGGTGCTGCGCACATATCGACCGCTGCTGTCGTTGGCAATGGTCTTGCTGCGCTTTCCGCTGCCGCCGTTCTTTCCTGCGGCATTTATGCTCTCGGCTGAAAGCGGAAGCTCCTCCCCTGCCATCTCGGTATCACTATGGCTCTTGCCGATGTTATTGTCATCGGCAGCGTCGCTTTGCGGTGTATCGGACTGCACCTGGGCATTATCGGGCGGAGTTTCTTCACGACTGTCCGACTGCTCTTCATGCTCGGCAATATTCTCTGCAGGCGGAGCAGACCTCATTCTGTGGGGAAGCACCAGCTTGGCAGCTTCGGCAACATCATTTTCGCTGACATTATCATCACCACGCCATGCACAAAGGGCTTTGGCAGTCTCTGTCAGGATTATTTCGCACCTGTTGCCCTCGCAGCAGGCTTTATTGGCGGTGAGAGCAATGAGCCTGAGTATTTCCTCCGACACTGAAACCGACGCAAGCCTTTGGGAAGCCTCTCTTATGCTTTCCGCAAGCTGCTCCTCTGCTGATCTATACTTATTGCAGAAGCTTTCGGGATCACTTTCGTATTCAAGCCTGCGCCTGATGATCTCCGTGCGCCTGTCAACATCATTTTCACCCGTGATATTTACAAACAACCCGAATTTATCCAGAAGCTGCGGGCGAAGCGATCTTTCCTCGGGGTTCATCGTCCCTATGGGGATACATCGGCATGGGTGGCTGTAGGATATGCCGTCACGCCGAACAATATTTTCCCCCGATGCTATGACCTCTGCCAAAATGCCCGCAGTGTGGTTTCCCAGCAGATTTATTTCATCAACATAGAGGAAATTTCCGTCAGCATCATACAAAAGTCCCTTTTCAAAGCGTTTCACTCCGCCGTTTACCGCTTCTGACAGATCAAGCGTACCCACAAGCCTGTCCTCGGTAACGTTCAGCGGAACTTCAATGACCTTTCTCCCCGCCGCAAAGGCAAGTCCTCTTACAGCAGTGGACTTTGCAGTCCCCTTTTCTCCCGAAATAAGCACGCCGCCTATTGCAGGGTCAACGGCACTTATGATAAGCGCAAGCTTCAGCTGCTCCTGCCCAACTATCGCCGTGAACGGATACGGGAAGAGGCTCATATTTGCTCACGGCTTTCTATCATCTCAAAAACAGCCGCAATGTCCATATGCTGCTCCTCAAAGGGCTTTCTGCGCATTCTGTGAGGAAGCACAAGCTCTGCCGCAAGCTTCATATCCTCCTTTGAAACGGCATTCCTGCCCTCATAGGCGGCATTGGCGCAGGCGGTCTTTATCATGGATATATCCGCTCTGTGTCCGTCAACCCCAAGAGATACGGATATCTCTGCCGCAAGACGCAGTATTTCATCGGAATAAGTAACGCTCCCAAGCATTTTGCCCGCATCGGTTATCCTGCGGCAAAGCTTTTCCTGCTCGGGTCTCCATTTTTCAAGAAATGCCACGGGATCATTCTCATATTCAAGATAGCGCTTTACGACCTCGGTTCGCATTTCAATATCCGTCTCGCCCCTTACATCTACCACAAGACCAAATCTGTCCAGAAGCTGCGGACGAAGATCACCCTCCTCCGGATTCATCGTGCCCACAAGCACAAATCTTGCAGGATGACTGAACGAAACGCCCTCACGCTCCACAGTGTTAACACCCATAGCCGCCGAATCGAGTATAACGTCAACAACATGGTCGTCCAGCAGGTTTATCTCGTCAATGTAAAGGATATTGCGGTTTGCATCGGCAAGTATTCCAGGTTCGAAGTGCTTTTCACCCGTTTTCAGCGCTCGTTCAATGTCAAGAGTTCCAACCACTCTGTCCTCTGTGGCGCTGACAGGCAGATCGACCACCCTCATATGCCTTTTGACTGCTTTAAGCTCGCTTTTGCTGCGGCAGCTGTCGCACTGGCAGCTCCTGTCATACGGGTCGCAGGAAAAGGGACAGCCCTCCGCTTCCATGCGCTCGGGGAGAACCTCAGTCAGCGCACGTACAGCAGTGGATTTTGCCGTGCCCTTTTCGCCCTTTATCAGAACTCCTCCCAGTGCGGGATTTATCAGATTAAGTATCAACGCACGCTTCATTTTTTCCTGTCCCACTATTGCCGTAAATGGGAAATAGGCTCTTTTATTCATTGGTCTTCACCCTCTATCCTGTTTTCTGTTTCAAGATAAGCCTGACGTATGGCTTCAAGCTGCTCTTTATCCGCATTCCAGTAGCCCCGACGGCTGTATTCCTCCATCTGCTCCAGAATATCCATGTAAGCATATGGGTTGTTTTCAGCCATTCGGCGGCGCATTTCCTTATCCTGCGCATATTTTGCGCAAAGGTCATTGTATATCCACTGCTCAACAGCTCCCGTGGTTGCCGCAAGACCCATAACATTCTCAAAACGGTCGGCTATCTTCTGCGCTCCGTGATATTTGTGAGCAAGCATACCGTCTATCCACTTGGGGTTGAGCACTCTTGTCCTGATGCCCTTTGCTACAGCCTTTTCGGCAGTTTCGGTAACAGGCACCGCTCCCGTTGTGTCGGTGATAAGCATTACCGCCTTTTGTCCCCTTACCATCTCAACGGATTTGGCAAGTCCACCGAAAAATTCATAGTAATGGTCAAGGTCGGTTATCTCATATTCGTTGTTGTCACGAACCTGAGAGACTATCTCCACGCTTTTGAGATTTTGCTCGTAAAGGTCTCCCATGTCTCCGCCACGTTCTTTTCGGTTATAGGCATAATGCAGAGATGTCAGGAACCGGCTCCCTATCTGCTCTTCCTTTTCCCACGCCTTTGTCTCGATTATGGAGGTTATGCCCGTGCCGTATTCTCCCTCTCGGGGTCCGAATATCCTTGTTACTGAAAGCCTTTCTGCTTCATCGTGGTCATATCCCCTGTCGGTCAGATAGGCATAAAGCTTTTTGGAATTTGCCTTCATATAGTTCTGCCCGTCCGTTTCGTCCGCTTCATTCACAAGATGAAGAAGATCGTCCAGATTATCAATGATATTCGGGAAAAGGTCACGGAAAAATCCGCAGATGTTTATTGTAACGTCAATACGGGGTCTGCCCAGCTCCTCAATGGGGATAAGCTCATATTTGGGGTTCCATGCCGAATTTCCCTTTGCAAGCCTTGCGCCAAGGTAAGCCATTATCTGTCCGATAGTCTCACCCTGGGTGCGGGAGGTCTCAAGACCCCACAGTATCACCGCAGTGGAATTGGGGTAATGGCCGTATTTGTCAAAATAGGTTTTGATAGTATTTTCCGCCGCTCTTGCGCCACGCTGATATGCTGTCAGAGTTGGCACAAAACGCTGGTCAAACTGATAAAGATTATATCCCGATGGAAGCACCTCAGGGCTGCGGTATATGTCTCCGGCTGCCTTTGCAGGGATATATCCGCCTGAAAGTGCATTCAGCAGCTGCTCATTTTCGGCATTCTGCTTTACCTCGGCATATTTTTTTCGTCCGTACTCAATAGTTCTGCTGAGCTTTTCGGGAACACTTTCGCCTGCAAAATATTTATCTAAATATTCCTCAGCCAGAGCGTTTATTTTTCTGAGCGGCTCGCCGCCCTTTTCTTCTGCCCCCACAAGGTCAATGCCAAGCTCCTCGGCAGCGATATCGCACAGCGACGGTGTATCATCGTGAGGCTTTTTCAGCAGCTCACGGACATAGCACTGCGCCTCTTCATCGGAATAAGCCTGACCGAAAATGTGCAGTCCTTTGGGAATGAGGGAGCTGTTCAGGCGGTAAAGCTCCGACTCAAGCTCTTCCATATCCGTCGGCAAACTTAGTTTTTCGGCAAGGGCGGCGATATTCTGCTTTACTTCATCTGCCGCACTTTTTGAAAATGCAAGCTGATGATGATAGTCGTCCAGCATTTTTGCAAGCTCCGCATACTCGCCGTAAAGTCCGCTCTGAATAAATACAGGCGGTTGATAGCCCACAAGTGCGGCATGGGAGCGGCGCTTGGCAATAGTTGCTTCCGCAGGATTTCCGCAGTAATACAGATAAAAATGCGGCGTGTCGTAAAGCAGCATATCGGGATAGCACGTTCCGCTCATTCCGCATTCCTTGCCCTTTAAAAATTCCAGAGTTCCGTGTGTTCCTACGTGGATAACAGCGTCCGCACCGAATTTATCGTGAAGATACCTGTAAAAAGCAATGTACTGATGATGCGGTGGAAGAGACTTATCATGATAAAGCTTGTCGTTATCCTCGTGAAGCCCTCTTGACGGCTGGATACCCACCAGCACATTTCCATATACAGCAGCAGGAATAAGGAAATCACCGTTATCATCGGTCATGATATCTCCGCCCGGTTCGCCCCATGCGTTTACTACGGAATCCCTGTCAGCAAAGCCGTTCAGGAATTTTTTATAGTCCGCCAGCGAATATCTGAGCATTTTATCATCATCGGAATATTTGCCCGTATTGACAAGACCGCCGTTTATAAAGTCGGACATGAGCTTTTGTGCATCAGCCTCTTCCGCAGTATAGCCGTTGTTTTTCAGAAGCGAAAGGATAGCCGAAACGGACTCGAATGTATCCAGAAATGCACCGCCGAAAACATTGGACTCTCCGGGTGGGTAGTTATAGCATATTATCGCTATCTTCTTGGCGGAACGGGCTTTCTTTCGAAGCTCTATGAATCTTTCCGCACGGTCTGCAAGAGCTTCAAGGCGCTCTTCGATTATTTTTATCTCGTCGGAGGTAACGTCAAACTCCTCATCATACATAGGTTCTGTTTTGGCACCAACCGGAAGCGTAAGCATTGCTCCGTCCTGCTCGGGAAGCATTACAGATATAAGCACCTCTGAGGCTGTGCAGCCCTGTACCGAATCTTTCCAGTCCTTTTCCGTGCGCCTTGACATAAAGAGCGGGTGCAGATAGGGAACATTAAGCTCTTTGAGCATATCTGTTCCCGCTGAAATGTTTCCGCCCATAGGCCCTGCACTCAGTCGGAAGGACATACAGTTCATTATAAGCTCGGTCTTTGCAGGCATAAACTCTGTCAGCAGCTTTTTCAGCGTTCCGTCATTTATACTGTCCATTCCCGAGACTGCCACAGGCAGCACATTTGCGCTCTTCTGCAGGCGCTCGCATATCTCAGCCACTGCCCCCGAATAGTCCATAGGATAAATATGGCCATAGTAAAGGAACGCAATAACAGGCTTTTCCTCATCAAAAGGAAAATCGGTGGAAAACTCCTTAAAGCTGCCGTAGCATTTCATATCCTTTGGCCTGCAGACCACAGCCGCAGGTACCTCCCTCGGTTCGGCGGGCTTGGGCAGCTTTTTCCCGCCACCATATTCCCTCAGTATGAGATACAGCATATTCAGGATATTGTTATAGTCCGCAACATAGAAATACTTGCAGATAAGCGAGTAATTTCTCATATCACGCATTTTTCCGGGCATGATCTTTCCCATAGCCTCCGCCATGGACTGCATTTTCTTCATAGCTGCCATATCGGGCTTTTTTCCGCCGCCTGACATCATTCCCGCTGCGGAAAAGCTGCCCAGCTTCAGGTATTCCCTTGCCGAATTGCCGTAAGGGATAACATTTCCATTACATTCCCTAAGCCCCTCATAAACAGCCTTTACAGTCTCAACAGGGCTTCCCATAAGGTCAACAAATACCATATCGGAGGTCTTTATATCGGATATGAGCCTGTCGGTCTTTTCTTTGCCATACTCTGTGACTGCATAGTAAAGGTGCAGCTCCAGAAGTCCCTCTTCAAGGCTCATTATCTCCTTTGCCGCTTTCATCAGACTTTTCAGGGCAGGGGCGGAAACGGTTATAAAAGTAAATTTCATTGTTTTTTCCTCTTTGCATAAAATACAGGCGAATTATCCTCGCTGTCGGAAAGTATCTCCGCTTCAACGCTGAACACGTTTTCAAGCTCGCCGTTCTCAAGCAGCTCTCTCGGAGCGCCGATAGTATGTACCTTGCTTCTGTTCAGCAGGATCAGCTCATCGGAATATCTTGCCGCATGATTCATGTCGTGCAGCACCATCACAACGGTTATCCCCTCTTCACGGTTTAGCGCCGCCACAAGCTCCATTATCTCCAGCTGGTGAGCGATATCAAGATAAGTCGTCGGCTCATCGAGAAGCATAAGCTCAGGCTTCTGCGCTATTGCCATGGCAATACGGGCACGCTGCCTTTCGCCGCCTGAAAGCGCATTTATTTTTCTGTCCTGCAGCTTTGTCATGCCTGTGCGCCTGATTGCCCATTCAACAATGCTTTTATCCTCGTTGCCCGTGCCTGACCACCACTTTTTATGGGCATATCTGCCGTATTCAACCAGCGTTTTAACGGTTATATCGCTCATGCTCGTGTCATTCTGGCACAGCACCGCCATTTTCTGCGCCACAAGCTTTGTATTGGTGCGGAAAATATCCTTTCCGTCAAGCAAAACCTGTCCGCTTTGTGGACGGAGATTTCGGCTCATTGCCCTTATGAGGGTCGTTTTTCCGCAGCCGTTGGGGCCAATTACGGAATATATCTTTCCACGCTGTATATCAAGGCTTATGCCGTCAAGGATACGGGAATTTCTGTAGCCTGCGCAAAGATCTCTCACAGATAAAATAGTATTTTCCATATGCGCCTACTTTCTGAGAAGGTACAGGAAGAAAGGAACTCCCAGTACAGCCATAACTATTCCCACAGGTATCTCGGTGGGGCTTAAAACCGTTCGAGCAAAGGTATCGCTGAGCATGACCAGCGCCGCTCCCAGGAGCGCTGTTGCAGGGAACATTATCCTGTAGTTATTTCCGAGGATAAGCCTTATGCTGTGGGGAACGATAAGCCCCACAAAGCCCAGCAGACCCACAACGCTTACCGCAGATGCCGCAAGCAGTGCCGCCAGAGCGGTAAAGCCAAGCCTCGTAAGCTCAACATTAAGCCCCAGTCCCCTTGCGGTATCATCACCGAGAACAAGTATGTTCAGCTTGTCCGCAAAGATGAACGCCAGAAGCAGACCAGCGATCGTATAGGGCAGTATGGTCCTTACCTCGCTCCAGCTTCGTGAAGAAAGACTTCCGTTCATAAAGGTAAGCGCACCGTGAACTCTGTCGCTGAAAAAAACAAGTGTCGCCGATATTCCCGCACCGAAAAGCTCAGATACCGCAACGCCCGAAAGCACTATCCTTGTGGGGTCGATACCGCCCTTCCATGCCAGAAGGTATATTATCGCCGCTGCAAGCATTGCTCCCCCGAATGCGGCTATGGGCACAAAATTCTGCCACTGGGGAAATATTACAAGTATTACGATACCGAAAAGTCCAGCTCCGCTGCTTATGCCTATAATGGACGGATCCGCCAGCGGATTTTTCATCACGCCCTGCAGTATTGAGCCTGAAAGCGCAAGGTTTATACCTACAAGAGCGGCAAGAATCATTCTGGGAAGCCTAATGTTCCAGATGACCTTGTTATTGGTCCCCGTATGATCTCCCGAAACAGTATCTATAATATCCGAAACGGAAATATCCATCGTTCCCACAACGTTGCCAAGAATAAATGCAAACACCACTGCCGCCGCAAGAATGACAAGCACCGCCGCTTTAAATGAGACGGTTTCTCTCAGATCTGTTTTTTCCATCAGAACGTTTCTTCCACCTCTCCGTAAATATCGGGATAAATGCTCTGCGCCATATATTTTATGGCATCAACATAATACGGGCCTGCATTATAAAGATAATACTGCTGGGGAAGATAAATTACCCTGCCCTCGCTTATGGCATTCACCGAGCTCCACGCAGGATTTGAAGCGAACTGCTCTTCGACAGTCTTTTTAGCCTCTTCATTGCTTGATATCATAGTTGTTACAAGAACATAGTCGGGATCCTTTTCAACGATGTACTCGATATCCAGCGGAGTTGTTTCTGAACCTACGGTATCGGGGGCAAGACCCGATGCGATGTTATCAAGCTCAAGGATACCTGCAATATCGCCTGCAATGCTGTTGTCAAGCTTTACGGCAAGTGATTTTGAAGTAACATAGAGAATTACAACTGATATATCATCATCGGGAAGCTTGTCGGTAATTTCCTTTTTGCCCTTTTCAAGCTCTGCGATGCGCTGTTCGGCAAGCTCGCTCTGACCCAGCAGTTTTCCGAATGCACGGTATGTATCAATAACGTCAGAAAAGCCTCTGATATGCGACTGGATAACGTTATAGCCCATCTCACGGAGCTTTGAGCCCTGAGTGGTCTGGGTGCCCACCTGTGCTATAATAAGGTCAGGCTCCTGTGCTATTACAGCCTCCATATCAACAGAATACACGGGGCCTATCTGGGGAAGCGACTTTATTTCCTCCTCATATCCTTCTGTAAGGCGGACATTATCGCTTACATCGGAGGTACAGACGGATTTGCCTCCAAGGTCATACCAGATATTCAGCGGAGTGCCTGACAGCACGGCTACCTTTTCAGGCTTTGTTTCTATGGTCGTTTCATATTTGAGATAATCACGCACCGTGAGAGGATAGTCATCGCCTGTAACGAGAATGGCTTCCTCACTGTCCGAGACCTTGTCGGCTGCTGCGGCATTTTTCAGTCCACCGACCCCTGCATTGTTCGCTGTAGTCTCAGCCGCTCCCTCTGATGAAGTGCCTGCGTCCGATGATGCACAGCCCACTGCCGATAAAGCCACGACCGCTGCCATAAATGCTGTTAATACTCTTTTTTTCATGATCCAATATCCTTTCGTGAACTTATATGTATTTATGCAAATAAAAAACGGACATTACCCAAGCCCCAGCATGGATAATGTCCGTTTGCTTAATTCTTTCACTTTTAATGATATGATATGCCGTGCCAGGTTTTGCCAAATATAAAAAAGGCAACACACAAGCGCCGCCAAAGCAGCCGATTTTTCACATCATACCATCATTTACGTTCCGGAGTTCCGCAGACAAAGGAAAAATTACCTCATAAACAATACCCTGCACGGGGAGGATACAGGCAAGTATTCCGACTTATTGCCCGCCAGAACGGCTCGCATACGCCTTCCCGAAGAAACTCTCCAGTGACTGACTCACGTCATGTATGCGTTAAGACAAAATACGGCAACGGCCTTGCTCAGGATTCGCACCTGATTCCTTGTTAGGCTTGGCAGCCTTTTGTTAAAAGCACTGCTTTTGCACCTGTATCCCGATAGCTATTCATTTTTTATTATTTTACCATCTTATTATTCGGTTGTCAATAGAGACTTGATGAACTTCAAATGCCTATGTTATTTCATTTTTCAAATAAACGCCTCCTTTTTAAATATTTATTTTTTAAATGCAAATAGTCATACTCTCAATGACCATAGATGAATAATTCACCTGAAAGCAGAAAAAATAGTAAGGCAACCAAAAACTCAGGAAAAAGTCAGCATCGCAATCATATTGCTGCGATACCGATCTTGAATTTATACGTGAAAGGAACGATACTATGAAAGCAACAGGTATTGTCAGGAGAATTGACTATTGAGTTATAATAGGGACAAAGGTTAGAAGCCTTGAAAACACGGGGTTTCCGCTGATTTTGTCCAAATTATCAAGCTGAAATCTCAAACTCACTATAATAAGGAAAGGAAAATGCAAAAAGGACGCACTTCTCTGTGAGGTGCGTCCCCTAAAATTAAATACGATTACATAGAGCGATTATTCGCCCCTTCGCCGGGGCTGGGTAGTCGCTCTTTTTTTATGCCCAAAATCAAGTGGGCAAATCTGAATGATTGGAGGTTTTTACTTTGAGCAAAACTGTATATGCCCCTGAGAAGCCGAAAGACTGTCGCTACTGCTACTTCTGGAAGAACAGTAAGAAAGGCTGCTCCCTGGGCGAAGATAAATGTTACTATCTGACTTCTGTACCACCCAAGCCGAAAAGCGAATGTGACGGTTGCCCTTATGGTCGAGACCATCCTTGTATCGGCTGGTGTACCAAGCAGGTCATGCGTGATGTGGGGCTTCGCTGATATGGGCGAGCTGCAATATATCAATCTAAAAAAGTATGAAAGGATGATGACGATGAAGCCACGGTTCGACCGACACCAGCCGCCCAAAGGCTGCTCGAAATGCGAACACTATCAGCCCCGCTGGAAGTATCGCTTCTGTTATTACACGATCTGTCCCTACAACATCAGGGATAGCACTTTCCGTCGTGTACCTCTGAGCAAGGAACACTTTCCAAAGAAAGAGGTGGTGAACATGAGTGACATTTGATTACTTCTACGGTCAGCAAGCAGACCTATTCTCATTTTACAGAGTACCCAAGATACTCTTTACCGATGACCGGTTTTGGAATGTGTCCACAGATGCCAAATTGCTCTACGGTATTTTGCTTGACCGTATGAATCTATCAGCAAAAAACGGCTGGCTTGATGAACAAGGGCGTGTTTATATCATCTTCACGATAGAGGAAATTCAAGCTGCGTTTAACTGTGGCGATAAAAAAGCCACCAAGCTCCTCAGTGAGTTGGAAAGTAAATGCGGACTCATCGAGAGAAAACGCCAAGGACTCGGAAAGCCCAACCTGATCTATGTGAAGAACTTTGTGTCTGGTTCAGACGGCTTTGTGGATAGACGATTCTTGAATCGTCAAAATAACGATTCTGGAGTTGTCCAAACTGCGAATCAAGAACCGTCGAAATCACGATGTAATAATACTGATAATAATTATATTGATTTTAGTGATACTGATCCTTTCTTTCCTTCCGGTTATTGTGGAATGGAGAACGATGAGATGGGACAGCGAAAACAATATTATGAGTATTTTCGTGACAGGCTGGAGTATGAAATCTTGGTATCAAGGCATCCTTATGATAGGGAAACTTTGGACGCAATCATGGAATTGATTGTTGATACGGTTTGTACCAATCGCAAGATGATTCGTATTGCCAGTGACGACAAACCTGCTGAAGTCGTGAAAAGCAAATTTATGAAGCTCAATTCAGAGCATATCAGTTTTGTATTGGACTGCATCAAAAAGAATACAACCGATGTGAGAAATACAAAGCAGTATCTGCTTGCCACGATTTATAATGCCCCACTGACCATTAGCTCATACTATGACTTTTTGGTTCAGCATGATATGGCAGAGGGAAAAATCTAAGAAGGGAGTGATTTTATGAAGTTTGTTATGAAAGCCGAGGTGATGAAAATTGTCGAAAAAAGCGACAGTCATGGCAGTGGTTAATCAGAAAGGCGGCACCGGCAAGACGACAACCTGTGAAAACTTAGGTGTCGGCTTGGCGATGGCGGGCAAGAAAGTCCTTGTGGTTGATACTGACCCCCAGGCTTCGCTGACAATCAGCCTTGGACATCCGGTGCCTGATGACCTTTATCCTACACTTTCGGATATGATGGGAAAGATTATTTCCGATCAGCCTATTGCTCCCGGTGAGGGTATTCTTCACCATGCAGAGGGTATCGACTTGATGCCATCAAACATTGAGCTGTCCGGTATGGAGGTTTCACTGGTGAATACCATGAGCAGAGAAAAGGTTCTGAAACAGTATCTGGATACCGTGAAATCCAACTATGATTTCATTCTTCTGGACTGTATGCCTTCCTTGGGTATGCTGACGGTCAATGCGTTGGCAGCTGCGGACAATGTTCTGATACCTGTCCAGGCGGCTTATCTTCCCGCAAAAGGTTTGGAACAGCTGTTACAGACCATCAACAAAGTCCGTAGGAATATCAATCCGAAGCTGAAAATCGAGGGTATTCTCCTGACGATGGTGGACAGCAGAACCAATTATTCCAAAGACATCAGTAACCTTATCCGTGAGAATTACGGTGGCAAGCTGAAAGTCTACAAGGCTGATATTCCCCGTTCTGTTCGTGCCGAGGAAATCAGTGCCGCAGGAACCAGCATCTTTAAGCACGATCCGAAAGGCAAAGTGGCAGAAGCCTATCGAGTTTTGACGAAGGAGGTGTTAGACAATGCCGAAAAGAAACGCAAACATCAGCTTGAGCAGTTACGATGATATTTTCTCCACGGAGGAATCCAGAGCCGAAGCCAAGCAGGAGCGTGTACAGGAAATTCCTCTTTCGGAGTTACACCCCTTTGAAGGTCATCCGTTCCGAGTTGTTGATGACGAGGATATGATGAAAACCGTCGAAAGCGTCCGTGAATACGGTGTTCTCACACCTGCCATTGTCCGTCCTGACCCGTATGGTGGCTATGAGATTATCTCCGGTCACAGACGACACCACGCATCCGAGCTTGCTGGCAAGGAGACTATGCCTGCCATTGTCCGTGATATGGATGATGATGCCGCCATTATTTTGATGGTGGACTCCAATCTGCAAAGAGAAACCATTCTGCCGAGTGAACGAGCTTTTGCGTACAAGATGAAACTGGATGCAATCAAACATCAGGGAGCAAGGTCGGATTTAACTTCCCGACAAGTTGTCGGGAAGTTGGAAATGGCAGATGTGGTTGGAGAACAGGCTGGTGAAAGTGGTCGTCAGGTTCAGCGATATATCCGTCTGACAGAGCTGATTCCTGAACTGCTGGATATGGTGGATGCAGGTCAGATTAAGTTTAATCCTGCGGTTGAGCTTTCCCATCTTGCTAAACAGGAACAGCAGGATTTCCTCTCTGCTATGGACTTCGCTCAGACCACCCCTTCTCTTTCTCAGGCACAGCGTATCAAGAAAATGAGCCAGGATGGTGAATGTACGCTGGATGCCATGTGCGAAGTGATGAATGAGGTCAAAAAAGATACCTTGGATAAGGTGAGCTTTAAGACTGACTCGCTGAGAAAGTATTTCCCGAAGTCCTACACTCCGAAGCAGATGGAGGATACCATCATCCGTCTGTTGGAGCAGTATCAGAAGAAACGAGAAAAAACTATGGAAAGGTAAAGGCAAAATCCAATGTTTAACGAAAAAGAAATCAAGTGGGCTGTAAAAAAGCTGTACGAAATGTTCGACGAGGACGACCGTGCCGAAGTCGAAGAACTCATGGAGATGGAGATTGAGGATTTCTTCCCCGATCTGGCGGCAGCACTTTACAGTAAGCTGTCCACAAATCACGAGTACCGTATGGAAAATAACATTGGCGAGTGCATGAGCTACTATGGCGGTGAGCTGTTCGGTCAGCGAGCCGCTTTTATTATGCGATACTATGACACCTCTGCCGAGGAAAATGGTATCGAAATCGACTACGGCACGGAACTGTGGTTCCTGGAGGATATGCAGTTTGCGGTCGTCCATGTGATGCGAACCGAGATTCTGGAGTCTGAGACTCCCCGACACATTGCGGAGTACCGCAAGGTGGTGACTATTATCGAGGATGCCGACGACATCTTCTTTTCTTTGGAGGATTTTCTCGGTGAACTGGATGATATTTGTATGTTCCACACGCTGGAACACGAAGCGACTATTTATGAGCTGTAAGGCTTACAGATAGTCGCTTTTCATTTTCAAAGAAATGGAGGTAAATATCCTTTGAAGGAATACGATGTAACAATTACGGAAACACTGGAAAAGACTGTAACTGTTGAAGCTGCTTCCAAGGCTGAAGCCGAAGAAATGGTTCGACAGCAGTATTACAATTCGGAGTATATTCTGGATTCCGAGAATTTCACCGGTGTGGATTTCAAGCTGGTGGACGAGCGTGAAATCAATCTCGATCAGCTCCCCAAGATGGATGTGCTTCTGGTGAAGCCCGGTATGTATCCCCAGCAGGTGCAGATCGGCTGTGAACTGGAGGACTTGCAGAAAGCTGTCGATGGCGACATTCAGGCAGTCTACCCCTTTGATGACCCTGTGGCACTTATCATGGATGAAGAAAGCAAAATGTGCGGTAAAGACCTGAACCGTGGGCTTCGTATGGAGAACGGTGAGCTTTACGACATTATCGCTGGAGATTTCCTTGTGGTTGGCTTGGGCGAGGAAGATTTTGCATCGCTGTCCCCGGAGCTGATGGAGAAGTTTGAAAAGCATTTTCATCAGCCTGAAATGTTCGTCCGTATGGGACGCAGTATTATGGCTCTGCCTTTGCCCGATGACAAGGTGAAAAAGCCTGATGCACCTGACAGGGTGGCTGATTTGAAACTTCACAAGTCAACCCATGACAGAGATTCTTTGTAAAGGAGGAAACATGGAAAAAGGTAAAACCATCGGTGAGCTGATGGAGGAAATGCGTTTGAAAGCCGGTGCCAAGGAGTATCACGGTCACGAGTATATGGACTTGAACCGTTTTGCCGATGACACCAGGCACATGATTATCTTCGATGTGCTGACCAACGATTCCCCCGTTGGCTGGAAAGGTGAACGCACTCGCCTGTTCCTGACCGAAACAGGCTATCAGAAATCGCTGGACAATGAGAAAAAGGGTCATATCAAGATTTTGAGCCATGCCCGTGTGGTGCGTGGCAATCTGCACTATGACCACAAAGACCAGGTACGCTGACTGACAGCCCCTCTTGCATTAAGGAAGGAGGGATGAAATGCAGGAAGAAGTTGAAAACAGGACGATAAACCTTGCCATCAGCACAACCAAGCTGACAGGACGAAGTATCGTTGCCGGTATTCGCAAGTATATGCAGCACCGTGAAAAGGTTAAGGCACGAAAAGGAACCAGAGATACGGCGGTTCACGGTAAACAGTCCGTGAAACAGCTTCTCGGTCAGAATCAGGGGGCCGCCAATGCCGAAATCGACAAAAGCGGTATCAAGGATTTTGAACGCCTTGCCAAGAAATACGGTGTGGACTTCGCCGTTAGAAAAGATAAGTCCGTTGACCCGCCCCGTTATATCGTCTTTGTCCGAGCCAAAGATGCAGATGCCTTGGATGCTATCTGCAAGGAGCATCAGGCAAGGTCACTGACGAAGAATAAGAAACCGAGCGTTCTGGCACAGCTGAAGAAGTTCAAAGAAATCGTTGCAGCTATCCCGAAGAAGGTTCGTGAAAAGAAACAGGAGCGTGATCTGTGATGAATAAAAAAGATATAAAACGACTCCTGATTTTGAATGTCCCATATATCCTTGTGGGACTGTTCGCAACCAATTTGGGAGAAGCGTGGAGATTAGCCGAGGGTGCAGATTCATCTGCAAAAATCCTCGGCTTTATTTCTACCCTGCCGATTGCCTTGCAGAACCCTATGCCCAGCTTTTATCCTCTGGATTTGCTGGTGGGCATTATCGCCGGTGCAGGACTTCGCCTTGCGGTCTACCTGAAAGCGAAGAATGCCAAGAAGTATAGACACAATGTTGAGTACGGCTCTGCCCGTTGGGGTACGGTCAAAGATATTGAACCTTTTATGGCTCCCAAGTTCGAGGACAATGTGATACTCACCAAGACCGAAAGGTTGATGATGTCCAACCGTCCGAAAAACCCGGCTCATGCCAGAAATAAGAATGTTTTAATCATCGGCGGCTCCGGTTCCGGCAAGACCCGTTTCTGGCTGAAGCCGAACCTGCTCCAGATGCACAGCTCTTATGTGATTACTGACCCCAAGGGCAGTATCGTCATTGAGTGCGGAAATGCCCTGGAAAAGAACAATTACAACATCAAGATTTTTAATACCATTAACTTTCGCAAGTCCATGCACTATAACCCCTTTGCCTATATCCACTCTGAAAAGGATATTTTGAAGCTGGTGACAACGCTGATCGCCAATACCAAGGGTGACGGCAAAGCCGGTGATGAGTTCTGGACAAAAGCTGAGACTTTGCTCTACTGTGCGTTGGTGGGCTATATCCACTATGAAGCTCCAATCGAGGAGCAGAACTTCTCTACTCTGATTGAGTTCTTGAACGCAATGGAGGTGCGTGAGGACGATGAGGAGTTCCAGAACCCTGTGGACTTGATGTTTGAAGCTCTGGAGAAGAAGCAGCCGAACCACTTCGCAGTCCGTCAGTATAAAAAGTACAAATTGGCGGCTGGCAAAACAGCAAAGTCCATCCTGATTTCCTGCGGTGCGAGACTTGCCCCGTTTGATATTCAGGAAGTCCGTGATGTAACTGCCTATGACGAGTTGCAGTTGGATACCCTGGGCGACAAGAAAACGGCTCTGTTCCTTATCATGTCGGATACGGACAGCACCTTTAATTTCTTGATTTCCATGATCTATACCCAGCTGTTCAACCTGCTCTGCGAGAAAGCAGATGATGTATATGGAGGTCGTCTGCCGATTCATGTACGCTGTTTGATAGATGAGGCGGCAAATATTGGGCAAATACCCTCGCTCGAAAAATTAGTAGCAACCATTAGAAGCCGTGAGATCTCAGCTTGTCTGGTTCTCCAAGCACAGTCTCAGCTGAAAGCCATCTATAAGGACAATGCCGATACCATCATAGGCAACATGGACTCTCGTATTTTCCTCGGCGGTTCGGAACCGACCACCCTGAAAGAACTGAATCAGGCTCTTGGAAAGGAAACAATCGACACCTATAACACTTCCAACACCAGAGGTAACAGTCCGTCCTACGGTATGAACTACCAGAAGTTAGGCAAAGACCTTGCTTCTATCGACGAGCTGGCGGTGCTGGACGGTGGCAAGTGCATTTTGCAGTTGCGTGGTGTGAGACCGTTCCTTTCCGACAAGTACGACCTGACTCAGCACCCGAACTATAAGTACACATCCGACTGCGACAAGAAGAACGAGTTCGACATCGAGAAGTTCCTCAGTCGCAGATTAAAATTAAAGGCAGGTGATGAATATGTAGTCGTCGATGCCGGATAAAGGAGGTTTTGAATGAACAAAGCTCCACAAGTAAATATCGAAGAAGTCCTCTGTGAATATCTCCAGAAGAATTACAGAGGAGCCAATAATCCGGTTTCGAGCAAACAGCTTGAAGCCGTTTTTCATGTTAAGGGAACAGAAATCAGGCGACTGGTCAATTCGCTCCGCAGTAAGGGCGAACCCATTTGCAGTGATATGGAGGGCTATTATTATGCTGCCAATCAGCATGAAATAAACGCCACCATTGCCCAGCTGTCCAGCCGCATCAATAAGATTGCCAAGGCAAGGGATGGTCTGGTGAACCGCAACCCTGATCCTGAGTAATGTTCTTGTGTCACTGAAAGGTGGTGGTGATAGACATGATTGTAATTGAATAACCCCTATGTGTGCCTTCCGTCCGGTTTGCCGGTATCACGGAGGGCTTTTTTCTACCCAAAATCAATCAATAAAACAATCTCAAAATTCAAGGAGGATTTATTTATGGCATTTTTTACTTCCGCAGTTGGTGTTCTTCAGACTCTCGTTGTCGCTCTGGGTGCTGGTCTGGGCATTTGGGGTGCGATCAATCTCCTGGAGGGTTACGGCAATGACAACCCTGGTGCCAAGTCTCAGGGTATGAAGCAGCTCATGGCTGGCGGTGGTGTCGCCCTGATCGGCACTACTCTGGTTCCTCTGCTCTCTGGTCTGTTCTAAGACCACAACTGCTACCGGGTGCAGGAAATCCAGGTCAGGCGGCGAAAGCTGCCTGTTACATAGTCAGTAGCTGACCATCGGTTGCTGGCTATTTGTGTTTTAAGCGGTTTCCAGGTGCACATGGAAATTTGCAACGAACACAGACAACCAATCATCTTTTTTCAAAACAAGGAGGAAACTATATGGCATTTTTTAATTCCGCAGTAACTGTTCTTCAGACTCTCGTTGTGGCCCTCGGTGCCGGTCTCGGTATCTGGGGTGCGATCAATCTCTTGGAGGGCTACGGCAATGACAACCCTGGTGCCAAGTCCCAGGGCATGAAGCAGCTCATGGCTGGCGGCGGTGTCGCTCTCATCGGTACGACCCTCGTACCTCTGCTCTCTGGTTTGTTCTAATTTCAAAAGGAGGTAATCGCCTTTGGACAGCATACTCCAACAGATAACAGATTGGCTGAAAGAAATGCTCGTTGAAGCCATCATGGGTAATCTGTCGGGGATGTTTGAGTCCGTCAACAACCAGGTTGGCGAGATTGCGACCTCCGTGGGAATGACCCCCGCAGCGTTTTCGCCGGGGGTCTTTTCCATGATTCGTAACATCTCCGAATCGGTAATTATCCCGATAGCAGGTCTAATCTTGACCTTTATCGCTTGTTACGAGCTGATTCAGCTAATCATCGACCACAACAATCTGGCAAACTTCGAGACCTGGATTTTCTTTAAGTGGGTCTTTAAGACTTTTGTTGCGGTCATGTTAATTACCAACACTTTCAACATTACAATGGCAGTATTCGATGTGACACAGCAAGTAGTAAGTGCCAGTGCCGGTATTATCGCAAGCGACACAGCGATAGACGCTTCGGCTCTGGATACAATGCAAGCGACCCTTGAAGCAATGGAGCTGGGTCCTCTGCTTGGCTTGTTCCTCCAGTCGTTCATTGTTCAGATAACGATGTCGGCTCTGGCAGTGATCATCTTCGTTATTGTCTACGGTCGTATGATCGAGATTTACCTGATGGTAAGCCTTGCACCCATTCCGTTCTCCACTTTTGGAAACCGTGAGCAGAGCAACATCGGTCAGAACTATCTGCGTTCTCTGTTTGCTATTGGATTCCAAGGATTTCTTATCATCATCTGTGTCGGCATCTATGCGGTGCTGGTTCAGTCAGTTGCGTTCAGCAGCGACATCATTGGTTCTATTTGGGGAGTCATGGGCTACACAGTGCTTCTGTGCTTCACGCTGTTCAAGACAGGTGCTTTGGCAAAGAGCGTGTTCAGTGCCCATTAAAGGAGGTCGGTATGAAGAAATACAAAGTTATTTATGCTGATCCACCCTGGAAGTATGAAAGAAACAAAGTGCAAGGAGCCGCAGAGAATCATTATTCAACAATGAGTATTGATGAGCTTTGTTCCTTACCTGTGGCAAATTTAACAGATAAGGATTGCGTTTTATTCTTGTGGACAACCTTCCCTCAACTTTCGGAAGCATTACAACTTATTAAAGCATGGGGCTTCAAATATAAGACTGTTGCCTTTGTTTGGCTGAAACAGAATAAGAAAAGCCCCTCATGGTTCTATGGTTTAGGATATTGGACACGAGGAAATGCAGAAATATGTCTGTTAGCCACCAAAGGGAAGCCTAAGCGTAAATCTCCAGCGGTGCATCAGTTCATTATCTCGCCCATAGAGCGACACAGCAAAAAGCCTGACGAAGCAAGACAGAAAATAGTTCAACTGATGGGCGATGTGCCACGCATTGAACTGTTTGCACGACAAGCAAGCCCCGGCTGGGATGTCTGGGGAAATGAAGCACCTGGAAGTGAAATCATTCCAGAGATGGAGGTGAAATAGTGGCAGCATATATCCCCGTACCCCGTGACCTGACGAGGGTGAAATCCAAGGTGTTCTTCAATCTGACCAAACGCCAGCTGATTTGTTTCGGTGCGGCGGCACTCATTGGGGTGCCGCTTTTCTTTCTGGTGAAAGGCACCGGCAATGTCAGTCTGGCAGCACTCAGCATGATTATCGTCATGCTCCCTCTGTTCTTTTTGGCTATGTACGAAAAGGACGGTCAGCCTTTGGAGGTCATCGCAAGACATTTCATTCAGGCAAAATTCATCCGTCCCAAGGTTCGCCCTTATCAGACGGACAACTACTACGATGCTTTGATGCGTCAGCACAATCTTGAAAAGGAGGTAAACGCTATTGTTTTTCAAGAAGAAAAAGCAGGAACGACAGATAAGAGTTCCCGCAAATCTCAACGCAAAACAGCAAAGAGAGATTAAAGCTGTGGTTGAGAAAGCCAAGAGAGACAACGGTGTACCGCAGACAGCCCAGCAGTCCATTCCCTTTCAGCGAATGTTTCCCGATGGTATCTGCCGAGTCACCGACAGTTTCTACACCAAGACGATTCAGTTTCAGGACATCAACTACCAGCTGGCACAGCAGGAAGATAAGACTGCGATCTTCGATGAGTGGTGCAGTTTCC